>Ga0233425_10000114_pt1 | contig 198290 bp, 191 predicted proteins | sample Watercolumn_Towu_2_FD_181712 | JGI IMG/M metagenome (GOLD analysis project Ga0233425, IMG submission 181712) | Freshwater microbial communities from Lake Towuti, South Sulawesi, Indonesia - Watercolumn_Towuti2014_140_MG | ecosystem: Environmental > Aquatic > Freshwater > Lake | place... | reverse complement strand
GCCGAGTCACCCCCCCCACCTTCATTCAATGGGTTCTGGCGTGTGTTGAGAGCTGTCTCATCAGGTCCACTGATGTTGTCGTTTCGACAACGTCCGCCCAGGTCAGCGCGTGGTTCTAGCTGCGACCCGTGAGGTGTCGCGCGGAGCGCTGATGGGCACCGACGGAGCGTGCAGATCGGCAGATCTGCGCCGGGTGCCGTGAGGTGGAAGCACGGATTACGGGTTCGCGAGCAGCCCTGCGGCGACGGCGATCACGCCGAGAGCGAGATGTTCATCGCCTTCAACTCTGAGAAGGGCGTTCGTCTCTGCAAGCGGCAGACCACGAGTGAGCACTGGCACGACGTGGCCGGGCGCCACGGTGACACGGGCCCCCGGCGCTTCGATGCCCTCGATCACGGACCAGGCACTCGGGTCGCGGCGCCAAGTCCACGAGCCAGCCGCGCCAAAGTCCACCCCGACCGTCGCACCATCAGGCGCGCGATGATCGACCAGCCAATGTGCGAGCGCGTGCACAACGACCCGTGCCATCCACGCGACGATCTCTCCGTCAAGCTCGGGAGCGCCAATTGCTCGGCGAATCTGCGACTGGTGAATGACCCGCTCAGCGTATTCACGAGCAATCAGCTGCCAGTAGGGCGATGGCTCCGACTGCGCAAAGAAGCCGACGGGTTCACGCGACACCGTGTCGAGTCCAATGTTGCGGTAGAAGTCGTCGCTCCACTCGCCGACGAGCCGCAGCAGCGCAGTGAGCAGGCGCGGACTCAGAAACGTCGACGCCGTCACCCACTGCTCGTTGAAGCCATCGAGTAGCTGCCTGAACGTCAGGCCGGGATGAGACTCGGCATAAAGAACCAAGCCCTGCTTGGGCGTCGCGTCTCGCTGTCGAGCGAGGAGCGAGAGGTCGTCGCCCAAGATGTGCAGCACGAGTTGCTGCACCGTCCAAGCTGGGCACTCAGTCGGGCGCTCCCAATCAGCCACAGACATGTCGCTGAGCAACTCAACCAGCGCGGCTCGCTCGGGCGCGAGCGCAGTCGTCAGATCGATCACGAACTCAGCATGGCCGATCGCCTCACGGAAGAGCGAGTTCCGAGCGGCAGTTTGGGGCGCGGCGCGGCAAGGTGAGAGCCTCAGCGGAACTCGAAGTTCGCCCTCCTAATGGTGCCGTCGCTGAACTTCGACACCAGTTGTCGGCAAGTGCCGGCTCGGGAACGCAGGTCACGACCGAGACCCGGGTCCGGGGCACCGACGCCGCAACCCGTCGACGGTTCCGTCGATACCGGGGCTCATTCGCGGCGGCAGCGGGCTCATCGCCGTGACCTCCTCTGCGCCCTCGGACGGGATCGATGACGCCGAAGGAAGTCACCCTCGAGGCTTCGAGAGCGTTCACTCCTGACCGTGAATGAACGTCATCATCAGCGCGGCAACGGTCTCGGGTTGCTCGACCACGAGGGTGTGGCCTGATCGGGGAACGACTTCAGTGGTGAACCTCGCGTTGAGGGCAGGTAGTCGGGCCGCGAGGTCGTCGGCATGGTGGATCGGGCTGCGCGCACCGAAGATCGCGTACGTCGGCACGGACACGCTGGCGATCACCGCGTCGTCGATGGGCGCGAACTTAGGCAGTCCAGGTCGGCCCGCGTGTTTCATGAACGCCATGGCGCCAAGCTTCCGCAAGTGAGGGTTGGCCGTAGTTGATGCGGAAGACCACCCGGCCGAAGGTCCTACTCCACGCCGGCGACGATCGGTGCCGCTGCAGCGACGGCTTGAAGAACATACCCGTCAGCGAGCGCATATCTGCCGATCGGCGCGCGCGTAACAGCGTCGGATCGGGCAGCCCGGCCCTCTTGCGGTGTATGGCGCGCGGTTCCTGAATGAAGGCGTACTGCTTGCCCCGCGTTGAGGTCGAGCGCCATGCTGTGCGCAACACGGGCTGCCCGAGCCCCCATGAGGCCAGACGCGTCGAACCGAAGCAAGGAGATCGACCATGGAGTACGACTTTCGCATCGGCACGCCAATCACTGAAGAACAGGCTCTCGCCGAGGTAACGGAGCTCGGCTTCTACGGCCTGGCGTTCGACTAGGACCTCGCCGAGGACGAGCCACTGCACTGGCACGAGTTCGACTCCGTGAGCTGGGTGATTTCCGGGACCGGCCGCTTCGCTGACGAGCATGGGAACGTGACTGACGTCGCCCCCGGGTGTCGCCTCGAAGCACCAGCGGGATGGCTACATCGCAATCTTGGTGGCCCGTCGTACCGAGTCGTGCTCGGTACCAATCTCCCCGGCGATAAGTGGAGCGCGCCGATCAACAAGGACCCTGCCGAGCGCCCCGCATCATTGGCGAGGTGAACGGGCCCCAACTGCCGATACGCGCTCGCATGTCACGATGTCTACATGTCGTCGAACGAGTGGGACGAGGTGACTTCGGTTGTTTTCGAAGCGATCGAGGCGGGCGAGATCGACATCGTGATCGGTGGTTGCTGTGTGACTGGGAACGACCCTCATCGGCATCCCTCGCCCTGTCGAGCACCCGAGCCCGCACGGGCGCGTGCACCGCGGCGATGCGGCCGAGTGGTGGGTCTCGCCACTCGCCCCGCAGCTTCTTCGCTTCCATCTCGACGAGGAACCGCTCGGCATCGGGGCCCTAGCGTCCGGGCTAATGGCTAGCGGCGAGCGTGATCGACTTCTGCAGCGGGCGCGCGCGGCCATCGATCGTTCGGACTGGCACTCCGCGTTCGACGCGTTCAGTGCGGCGGATGCGCGGTCACCGCTGGACGTTGAGGATCTCGAGCATGCAGCGCTCGCGGCTATGTGGCTGTTCCAACCGGAGCCCTATGTCGACCTGATGCAGCGAGCCTTTGGGCTCCGTATCGCGGCTGGGGATGCACGGCGCGCGGTGCCACTTGCGCTCGAGCTCTGCATCGAAAACGCCCGACGCGGCCGGATGTCCGTGGCGTTGGGATGGGCGGAACGCGCGCAACGGCTTGCGGAGGATTTCGAGCCCTGCGCGGAGGTGGGTCACGTGAAGGCGCTGCGAGCGATTATTGCACTCGACGTGCTTCATCAGAATGAAGAAGCGCTCGCTCTGTACGAAGAAGCGTTGGTGCTCGGGCGCGAGTTCAACGACGCCGATCTCACCGCGAATGCACTCGTCGGTTCGGGTACGGCGCTCGTGCGGCTCGGGCGTGTCTCGGAGGGAATGCGGCGCGTGGACGCGGCGATGATCGACGCCGTCTCCGGTTTGTTGAGCTCGATTGCAACCGCGCGTGTGTACTGCGGCACCATCAGTCTGTGCCAGGCGTTGGGTGATATTCGGCGGGCGTTCGAGTGGACGCAAGAAGCGTCATCGTGCGCGATGCGCCCCGGAATGGGCGATTATCCCGGTGACTGCCAAATGCACCGGGCGGAGATCATGCGCATCCGCGGCGACTGGGCAGGCGCGGAGTCGCAGCTTCGCGAAGTAATGGAGGCGTTGGGGACCTGGTCAGTCGGACACGTGGGACAAGCGTGGTACGAGCTCGGCGAGATCGCGCGCCGGCGAGGTGACCTTGCGGCCGCGGAAGACGCCTACCGCAGCGCGGAGGAAAACGAGAAGCGGCCGCAACCGGGTCGCGCGCTCTTGCATCTCGCGCGCGGCGACGACGCGTCAGCTGCCGCGCAGCTGCGTGCCACGCTCGCGGAAACAGCCGAAACCGACCCGATGGCGATCGCAGAACTGCTCCCGGCCGTCGTCGAAGTCGCGCTTGCTTGCAGCGACGTCGATCACGCCGCGTCAGCGACCGATCGCCTCTTGGGACTGGCTGACAAGTACGACACGGTGCTGTTGCAGGCGCGCGCGGCGACGGCGTGTGCGGCGGTGTGTCTCGCGCGCCGCGATGGTGATAAGGCGATGTCCGGGTACCGCGACGCGATGGCGTTGTGGCGCGACGCGGGCGCACCGTACGAGGCAGCCCAGGCGCAGCATTCGCTTGCGCAGGCGGCGATGCTTGTCGGCGATCGCGAGGTTGCGAGTGTGGAAGTCGAGGCCGCGATCTCTGTGTTCGAGGGGCTCGGCGCTCGGCTCGATCTCGACGCGGCGCGTCAGTTCCGAGATCGCATCGGAGCCACATCGATCGGCCATCAGGTTCGCCGCACGTTCATGTTCACCGACATCGTCGACTCGACCCGTCTGGTTGCCGGCATGGGCGATGAACGATGGGCGGCGGTCCTGCGCTCGCACGACCGCACCATGCGCGAGGTCCTCGTGCAGCACCGGGGCACCGAGGTCAAACAGCGCGGAGGCGGTGACGGGTTCTTTGCAGTATTCGAGGGCGCGTCAGCGGCCGTGCAGTGTGCGATCGAAATGCAGCAGCGCTTTGCTTCGCAACGCGAGAGCACTGGCTTCGCGCCCGAGATTCGGATCGGGATCCACGAAGCGGACGCGTTGCTGAGTGGGGGAGACTTTTCGGGACTGGGTGTGCACGAGGCCGCACGGATCGCGGGCGTTGCCGAAGCCGGCGACATTCTGGCGAGCGAAGGGACTGCTGCTGCCGCGGGGGCACGAGCGCGTGCGCCCGCGCGTCCCATCGTACTGAAAGGGCTACGCAATCCGGTCGCGATCGTTTCGATCGAGTGGGGTGATCAGGATGCCTGATGCCTACGTCGTGCGGAACATGGTTGCGGCCGAACAGCGTGAGTTTGCCGATCTCCTGAGGAGTATGACGCGCGACGAGTGGGAGGGGCCGTCGTTGTGCGCCGGCTGGTCGATGCACGACACCGTGATCCACATCGCCATTCACTCGCACACCGGTTCTTTCGAGCGGTTTCTGAAGTTGGCGCGCGTCCGCTTGTCGGAGGATCGACTCCATGAGCAGGAGCGAAGGCGCAGCCGCGGCGAGTTGATTGCGTGGCTGGAATCGCCGGCGGAACTCGATCGTGAGAACACGTTGGTACAGCTTTCGGAGCTGATGATTCACCATCAGGATGTGCGCCGTCCGCTGGGTGCGACCCGCGACATCCCTGCGGAGCGGCTTGCGGCAGTACTCGATTTCGGTATCACGCGGTTCGGGTCCCCACGCGCCACTTCCTCGGGCATGGGCGAGCGGCCGCACGTCAGGCCACGACGCCGAGCCTCTCACACCTGCGTGCCTTTGCGACAGAGTGACGGGTCGCGCAGCGCCCAGGCGATCAGTTCGGGACCGTTTCGTCGCGCAGCATCTGGGGCTGGCCGTGGATGGCGACGAGCCGGTCGAGCTCGGCGATGAGGTGATCGGCGGTGCAACGGCGGCCGACGCGCTTTGAAGACGATCGAGTCGATCGCCAGAGCGGTCGTCGGTTCGAACCGGGAGCGCCCGCGACTTCGATGTTGCCCAGGTTGAGGGGCGCGGCTACTGCGTCAGCTGTAGACGCTGCTGCTGGTTCGTCTCGCGCAGCCACGCCGCGAGGTCCTCGGGTCGCATCGGGCGCGCGAAGTGGTAGCCCTGAGCGCCATCGCAGCCAGCCGTGCGCCACGGCGGAGGTGGGTACGCGCGCAGCCTGAGAACTCACGCAGGCGCGCCGCGTGAGCGGGCATGGTTCGCGGAAAATTGGCTGAGTCTTTGACGTGTTTGGATTTCGCCACTCGCGGTGACCCGCGCTCGACGCGGGGGTGCTAGCACCAATGTCGCATTTGAATCGCCTGCACCATCGGTCACGCTTCAATGCAACACCCATCGTCGATCGGAGATTCGATGCGTCACCGCCGTCGCGTGCTTTGCACGATCGCCGCTGCGGCCGTCGCGGCCGTCGGAATCCGAACTGGAGTCACCGAGTTCGCGCGTGCCGAGGGAATGTTCGCGATGGTGACCAGCTACCAACTTGTCGCGCCGTCACCATTGCAAGCCGATTCCGTCGGTTCGCTCGACCTTACGGTCACCAACACGGGCGACGTGGGGTACCCCTACGACGTTCTCGTGCAGCAGTTCCTTCCCGAGGGAGTCAAGCGCGCGGCGACGCCCGTCGGGATCACCTGCGAGGCCTACCGCGGCACTCACGGCGGGACCGCGGTCTACCGCGACTTCTGCCGGGGGACGCTCGCGGGCCCGATCGATCCGGGCGCCTCGGTGACCTTCTCGTTGCCCGTGAAACTCGCAAGCGCGGGTGACTTCGAACCGTTGGGCGAGACTGGGTCGGGTGTTCCGTTCACGGACCCGTGTTGCGCAGGCGTGTTCTACCCGGACATCCAGACTCGCCTGCTCGCAGTTCATGTCGAAGCTGCGCCGTCACCGGTCGTCCTGCCCGACGTCCAGGTGATTGGGAAACTCGACACCAAGGCAACGGGCTTCGCGGCGGGAACTGTCTCGGATGCGCTGTACAACTTCACGGTTCAGAACAACGGGAAGGCGGACGCGAACGAGGTCGTGTTCACGAACGTGACGCCGAGCGATCTCGAGCCGGTCGCGGCGACCTCGTTCGGATTGCCGTGCTCGATCGCTGACGCGGTCATCACTTGCCCGCTCGGCACGATCGCGCCCGCGGCCAAGGTGTTCGTCAACGTCACGGTGCGCCGTGCGGCCGTGGCATCAGGCACCGTGCTGACGAACGAAGTCTCTGCGACTGAGGCAAGCGCTGACGCGAAGCCGGCTGACAACACCGTGGCGATCAGCTTCCAGGTCAAGTAGCGCCTTCGGGCGTGCCGTTCGATTTACGGGGGCGGGGAAATTCGGATGGTCGTACGACCGATGGTTCACAAGTACTAAGACTAGTTGTCGCGTGGTACTACGACTTCGACTAATTCGGTCGTACGGTTCGCGATCTATCTCACAAAATTGGTCCGGTTGATCGCGGCCTTATAGGGGAGTTAGTCCAAGGTCTTACGACCATGAATGAAGACCTTTGATATCGATTCTATGTACTCAAAGAATCTTCGAAGTGTGCTGTGAAAGGTTGTCGATTGCGTTGGCCGCGGGTCGACGCGATACCGCGTTCAGGTGGGAGGCAGGCAATGCTCAAGCGGTTCGCACGTCAGGGGACATCCAGGGACGCCGATCGGGAGATCGACGATCGCGCGATGGAGACAGAGCAGGGAACGCCGGGTGAGCGCGAGTCCACCCGCTGGTCGAACCTCGCAATGGTGGCGCTGCTCGTCGTCGGGGCGCTTACTCCGATGCTCGCCGAGACCAAGGCCGGCGCCGCCGCCGGGGCGGTGAGCGCGACTCGCGACGCCTACGGCTACCCGGATTGGTACCAGGACGGGACAGGCATCCGCGTCGAGCCCTGTCTCGACCCCAACGAGGCGCAGTGCATTCTGCCGATCGGGACTGCGTTCGACGCGGGACTTCCACTTGACCTTCCCGACAATTTCCCGGACGAGTTCTTCTACACGCTCGCCGATTCGGACCGGGTCTCGACTCCGGGGTGTGGCGCGACCCGACCCGGTCGGGCGTTTACGCGTCTCGCGGTCGAGGGCGCCTTCCTGAACGGGTCACCGGCACCTGGAGATCAGATGGTGTTCGGCCGCTCGCGCTTCTCGGTGACGAGCGGGCTCTGTGCCAACACGCCCTACCGGTTCATCGGGCCCTACGGGGCCATGATGGTCACCACCAACGAGTTCGGCGGCGTGCCGCGCAACACCGGCGTCGACGTCGGCTGCAACCCGACGCCGATCACGCCGTGCAATTTCGCTGACACGCTGAACAGCCCGATCCTGCAGAGTTTCCTGCGTTGGGATCCGGCCGTCGCGCCCGCCGCGCCCGCCGGGTATCTCGGCGATGTCGGCGCGCTGCACGAGGTGACGGGCGCGACCTACGAGGCCAACGGAGCCGGGAATGGGTTCGCGAACTACTTCGCGATCGAGGGTCCCCTGGTGCCGGGCGGACCGATCGTCGAGATCGCGCGCACCAACCTGTTCAGTGTTTCCGGACGCCTGGCGGGACCGCTGCTGCCGTCGATCGCTTCGTTCGGTACCACGACACCGCAACTCCTCGACTTCGGATTGCAGCACACCGCGACGACGAGCCCCGTGAATGTCGTCACGGTCACCAACATCAGTTCGGACCCGATCACGCTCTCGGCGATCAGCGCAGGCGCGACACCATTCGCCTTGGTCGATCTGAACACATGCACCGGACGGACGCTCGCCCGCGACGAGTCGTGCGGCATCGGCGTCACGTTTGCGCCCTCCGCGGTGCAGGACTACGACGGCTCGCTCACGATCACGCACAACGGCGCCCGGTCTCCCTACGTGTTCCCGCTCGCGGGGACGGGGACGAACCCCGGTAGCGAGGCGATTCTCACCCCGACGCCCGCATCGCTGACCTTCGGTCCGACGCGCATCGGTGTACAGTCGCTCGCCCAACGAGTCCGGATCACCAACACCGGTCAGGCGACGCTACGCATCTTCACGTCGACGCTCGTCGACACGGTGCAGAGCGGTGACGCCGCGCAGTTCCGCATCACGAGCAACGGCTGCGCCAATCTGCAGATCCGCGTCGGGCGGCGCTGCGACATCTTTGTTGCGATCCGTCCGACGACGCTCGGGCCGATCAACGCCGCGCTCGAGATGAATGCCAACATCAGCAACGGACCGATCCAGGTCGCACTGAGCGGCACTGGCACAGGAGGTCTTGCGGCCGTCTCGCCGACGATCGACGGAGCGACCGGTTACCCGACGTGGTACCGCGACGAGACCGGGCTTCGAGTCGGCGAGTGCATCGACCCGAACGACCCGTTCTGCGTCGTGCTTGCCGACGACAACTACGACCCGGCGCTACCACTCGTCGGGCGCCCGTCGTTCTCGAACTTCCCGACCGAATTCTTCTACCACGTCGTCGACTCGGACCCCATTACCACGCCCGGATGCGGGAGCGTCCCGCCCGGTCGCGCTTTCGTGCGGGAAGCCCTCGAGGCCGCGTTCGTGAACCCGACCCCGTTCGACGGTGACCAGATGGTCTTCGGTCGCAACCGCGTCGTCGTTCGCGGCGGGCTCTGCCCCAACTCCGACTACACCTTCACGCATCCATACGGTCAGACGGTGTTGCAGACGGACAGCACAGGTTCGGTCAAACCGGCGGCAGGCACGACCGACATCGGTTGTTTCCCGACCTTGCCGTTCACATGCAACTTCGCCGACGCGTTGCAAAGCCCTGTGCTCGGCGGGTTCTTGCGTTGGGACCCGGCGGTCGCGCCGGCCGCCCCGAACGGCTACCTGGGCGACGCCGCCACGCTGCACAGGATCACCGGCAGCACCTACGTCGCGCCGGGTGACTCGGCGCCCGCCAACTACTTCCGGATCGTCGGCCCGACGACGCCGGGCGGGCCGAACGTCACGATCGGCCAGACCACGCTCTTCACCGTGATGGGCAAGATCAACGGGCCCGTCGTGGCCAACCCGACGAGTGTCGCCTTCGATCCGGCCACGGTCGGATCCGCGAGCGTTCCGGTACCCGTGACGCTCACGAACGAAGGCATCACGAGCGTCACCGTGAACGCGCTCACGATCGGCGGAGCCAACGCGGGCGACTTCGCGATCGACGCCGGCTGCGCGGTCCCGGTCGTGCTCGCCGCGAACGGCGGGACGTGCACATTCAACGCGACGTTCGCTCCGATTGCCACAGGAGAGCGCACGGCCGCCATCGTGGTGACCCACACCGGCGCCAACACGGGAATGAGCGTCGCGCTCGACGGCGTCGGCGCCGCGGCGGGCAACTCGCCCGCGATATCCGTGAACCCCGCATCGTTGTCGTTCGTCGACCTGCACACCGGGCAGACGAGTGCGTCGCGGATCGTGCGGGTTTCCAACGCAGGAGGCCAAGCCCCGCTCGTCGTCGACCCGCCGGTGATCGACAATGCCGAGTTCGAACTCGTTGCCAACGGTTGTGGCGCGAGTGTCGATGTCGGTGCGAGCTGCGACCTTCGCGTGCGCTTCGCTCCGAGCGGCACGGGTCTGCGCGGCGGCACGTTGAGCTTCGGCACCAACGTTCCTGGTACTCCGGTCGTGTCGGTTCCGCTGAGCGGCCGAGGCTTCGCGGGCGCAGCGGCGGTGTCGCCGGGCGTGTCGGCCGAGCACGGCTTCGCCGATTGGTACCAAGACGACAACGGCATCCGGGTGGAGCCCTGCCTCGACCCGGCTGACCCGAACTGCGTCGTGCTCGCCGACGCCGGCTTCGACCCCGGTCAGCCGGTCGTGTTCCCGAGCAATTTCCCTGCGGAGTCCTTCTACTCGCTCGTGGACTCCGACATCGTTGCCACTGACGGCTGCGGTGGGGCGACGGCACCGGGGAACGCGCTGCTCCGCATGGCGCTCGAGGCGACCTTCAACGGCGGGACTCCGCTTCCGGGTGACCAGCTCACCTTCGGGCGGATCCGCATCGTCGTGACGAGCGGCCTGTGCCCGAACACGTCCTACACCTTCACCACGCCGTACGGGCCAGTCGGACCGTTCCTCACGAACAGCGTCGGCGCGATTCCCGCGAACGCGGGGACCGACGACCTCGACCCGCTGACGAGCCCGGTGCTCACGAGCGGCATGTTGCGGTGGGACCCGGCGAGCGCACCGGCCGCACCAGCGGGTTACCTGGGTAACCCCGCGGTGCTGCACGCGGTGACCGGCTCGCGCTATGTCGCTCCCGGCGACACCGAACCGGCGAACTACTTCGGGATCGACGGCACGTCGATGCGCACGGGCCTGTTCTTCGTGTCGGGCAAGGTTGCCGGCCCGATCGTTCGAACGCCGGGGGCGATCGAGTTCGGTAACGTCGACCTCGGTGCGGTGAGCGTCGACCAGACGGTCACGCTGACCAACGTCGGCGTGGACCCAGTCTCGGGGTTCGTCGCGACACTCGGCGGTGCCGACGCCGCTGACTTCGCGCTGGCCGGCGGGACGTGCTCCGGGGCGACCATCGCTCGCGACGAGTCGTGCACGGTCACGGTGCGGTTCGCGCCGCTCGCGACTTCGGTGGCGGGGGCGAAGGCGGCCACGCTGTCGATCGCGCACAGCGGCACGAACTCGCCGGCAACTGTTTCGCTGGCCGGACAGGCAGTCGCGGTGCCGTTGCCCGCGGTAAGCCTGAGCCGGACCGGCATCGCCTTCGCCTCTGCTCCGGTCGGGCAGGCAAGCGCGCCGCAGGCGGTCGTCGTTACCAACACAGGAACCGCGGACCTGCACGTGTCGTTGGTTGAGATCATCGGGATCAATCCCGGGGACTTCAGCCAGACGAACACGTGCGGGGTGGCGGTAATCCCCGGCGGGACGTGCACCGTACAGGTGACGTTCACTCCGAGCGCGGGTGGGAACCGCACCGCGACGCTCCGGCTGACCGATGACGCGCCGAACTCGCCGCAGACGGTCGCGCTCTCGGGAACCGGCACCGCGGTGACGTTGTCGCTGTCGCTGACGACGCTCAACTTCGGGAGCATCGGCGTCGGAGGCAGCTCCACGAAGACCGTCGACATCACCAACACCGGAACGGGCACGCTGACGATCAGCAGCTTCACGATCACCGGCGCGCCGCAGTTCACGATCGCCGGGCACAACTGTGCAGCCGGGGTCGCGCCGGGCCGGAAGTGCACCGTGCAGATCCGGTTCACGGCGACATCGATCGCGACCTTCAACGCCACGTTGAACATCGCGAGCAACGCGGTCGGCACACCACACGCCGTCGCGCTGACCGGACAGGGTCGTTAGGCCGCGAATCGATCAGCGTTGGGGGCCGCGCACCACCCGCGGGGCGGGACCATCTAGGTCCCGCCCCGCGGGTGGTGCGGTAATCGCGGCGATGGGCTCATGGTCGGTATCGCAGCAGCCGCCGACAACGCGCAGGTCGAGCAGCGAGGGGAGCTGGGCGTACAGGTCGGCAGGTTCGGCGATGTCGCCGCGGTCGAGTTCGGTCGCCTCGTCGAGCTCGGCGTGACTGAGACGTGAGGCGTTGGCGTCGTGGTTTCGATTTAGCGGCGCGCATCGCGAAACGTGGATTCAGCGGAAAGCGACGGCGGCGCTCAACTTCGACTCGGGACCGCCGAGATCCATGACGCCGCACCTCCGCCTTCACCATCTCGGGCCGTTGCCCGTTCCTTATGCGCAGCCCGACCGGCCGCTGTCGGCCACCGGCCGCGCGCGAACCGCTACTACGGCAAGACTCTCGAGCCAGAGCGAACACAGGGCTGACGCCAAGCGCGTTCTCAGCGAACGTCTTCGCCGCGGGGCGCGCCGAAGACGGTGCGTGTCGTCTCGCCCGCGTCGTAGCGCTGTTGTGATCGGCGCATGCCGGCGATGCCCTCTTCGCTGAAGAGCGTGCCACCGAAGATACGCTGTTCGTTCGCGAGTGCGTCGGCAAGGGTGAGGTCGTCGCTGTCGTTCAAGATCTGTTTCAGCGCGGCGAGGGCCGACGCCGGCCGTTCGGCGAGCCGGGCGGCCCAGGCAACCGCGGTGTCGACGGCCTCGCCGCGCGGCACACATCGGTTGAGCCCGCCGAGGTCGAAGACGCGCCGGGCCGTCATCGGCGTGCCGTCGAACACCAGCTCGGCCGCCGCCGTTCGCCCGATGAGGCGAGCAAGTCGCGAGGTCCCGCCGATTCCCGTTGTGAGCCCCATCGCGACCTCGGGCTGGCCGAACCACGCCTGTTCCTCGGCGACCCGCAAGTCGCAGGCCCAGCCGAGCTCGGCGCCGCCCCCCGAACAGTCGCCCGAGATTGCGGCGATGGTGACGACCTCGGGGTGCGCGATCTCTGCGAGCGCGCGCCACCAACCTTGTGGGTCGCCGCTCGGAGTTCCGCCGGTCGCGGTCGCGATGAGATCCGGCAGCCAGGCGTGTTGATACCAGTTGTCGCCGGAAACCGCGGCGAGCACGGTGACACGAGCGCCGCCGGTGCGCGCGTCGGCGAGCGCGTCGGCGAGCGCGTTCACGGCAGCCCACGACATGAAGCCGGCCCACTCCGAGAGGTCGAGCGTCACGACGCCGACTCCCTGTCCTGGACGTCGGACGGTCGCAATCATGGCGCCCTCAGGACTCGACCCAGTTGGCGAGCACGTCGGGAACCCGGAGGTCGGCAGAGATGTCTTCGACACCGATGTGCTTGTCGACCCAGACGTGGAAGTGCAGGATCCGCCGTTCCTGGTACGACAGGGGGACACCGCCGTGCGTCGCGGCCTCGATCGAACGCTGGATCGGCTCCATGTTCCGCTCGTCCTCTTCCATCACGACGCCGAACCCCGCTTGCAGCATGTCCCACGCGGGCGGACGCTCGCCCTCGCCCCAGTCGACCGCGAGCCACACGAGTTCGATGCGCGTCCTGCCGATGTCGAGCGGCCAGAACAACAGCAGCGGGAAGCCCACGGTGTCGAGTGGAACGATCAGGTTGGGGAACATGCCGTACGCGGTGTTGGTCGTGCGGAAGATGTCGCCCATCTCGGGTGAGGTGGGGAGACCGAGCGAGATGCCGCCGCGGGCGATGACACCGGGTCGTAGGCGGGTGACCATGCGGGTGTGGCCGTTGCGCAACAATCCCATCGTCGACGCGCGGTGGTCGAGCAGGCTGTTGACCGTCTGCGGGTGGATCGTGCGGAGGTGGTACACCTCGAGGAACGCCTCGGCGGTGACTTTCCAGTTGCAGTTGACGATCGAACTTGTCCGGCCGAGGCATCGCCACCGCTGGCGGGCAAGCTCGTCGAGTTCGCCCGGGATCGGCGCGAGCCACTCGAGCAAGGGGACGGCATGCGCGTCACGGCTTACGAACACGAGCCCGGCCCAGCTCTCGCAACGGACCGGCACCAAGGCGCGCTCTTCGCGGCACAGATTGACGAAGTCGCGTTCGTCGGGGACGTTCACCAAGCTGCCGGCCAGGTCGTAGGTCCACGCGTGGTACTGGCAGCGCAGCAGTCGTTCTCGGCCGGTCTCCTCGCGTACAACCGGCGCGCCGCGGTGGCGGCAGGAGTTGTAGAACGCGCGGATCTCACCGTCGTCGCCGCGCGCGACCACGATGGGCGCGCCCACGAGGTCGACGACGCGGTACGAACCCGGCTCAGGGATCTCGGAATCGTGACACGCGAACAGCCAGGCGCGCGACCACAGGCGATCGCATTCGAGGCGGTAGAACACGTCGTCGGTGTAGCGGCGCAACGGGAGGTCGGGGAGCGCGGGGAACGCGGCCGGCGGTTCGGTGCGCGCCGCCTCGTAGTCCATCTCCGATTCGAGGCGCGCGACGAGCGCAGCGTCCATCGTCAACTCCTCAGTGCATGTAGGGGACCGGCACCATCAGCTGGAGGGTCTCCTCTCCTTCATCGCAGGCACGACTTCGGCCATGACCTCGTTGAACGGCCCATCTGGCCGGGCCGGATCTTGAGGGTCACGTGCAACACCGTTGTGGGGCCAGCCACCAAGCGCCGTTCAGGTTCCCGCGAGGCGAGCCACGGCGGGGGCGAACACGTCCATCACGTCGGCGCCGACGGTCACCGTGCTGATGCCGTAACGTGCTCGGCGTTCGACAAGCGTGTCCACGATCTGGTCGATGGTGCCGACCAGCGCGTGCGGGTGCTCGGCGAACTGCGCGGGCGTGAGACCGAACATCGGTGCCATGGCATCGACCGTGGCGGCGCGGTCGTCGGTGACGATGGTGAAGTACGCGGCGATTTCGATCTCGAGACCGTCGAAGCGGTCGCGCGCCCCCTCGCGTACCCAGGCGATCTTCTCGGCGGTCGCCTCGGCAGTTCCCGACGCGAGCCCCTCCGGCCCGATCCGGCCGGAGCGGTTGTCGAAGTTGATGCTCACGATGTCGGCCGTTTCCCCCGCGAGGCACAGCACGCGCCGGGACCCGCCGCCGACCATGATCCGGGGCGCTTCGGGCGGTACGGGGATGGCTTCGAAACCCGTCGCGTGCACGTGCTTGCCCTGCACGTCGACGGGCCCGCCCGCGCCGAACGCGCGCATCAGGGTGATCGTCTCGGCGAGGCGGTCAATGCGCGTCCCTGCCGCATCGAACGGTATGCCGATGGCCTCGTATTCGCCAGCGAGCCAGCCCGCGCCCAACCCGATGTCGAGGCGGCCGCCGGCAAACCACCCGATGGTCGCCAACTCCTTGGCCAACACGACGGGGTGGTGGTAGTCGACGCACAGCACGCGACAGCCGATGCGAATCGTGGAGGTCACCTCGGCCGCGATGGCCATGGCCGGGATCGCGGCGACGACCTGCACCGGGTGGCCCGTGGCCGAGAGGGTCGGTCCCGGTCCGATGTAGTGGTCGGCGAGGTGGAACGCGGCGTAGCCGAGCGCTTCGGCGCGCCGCGCCTGCTCGCGCCAGTCGTCGGGCGACGACGGTGCGTACGACTGCACCAGGAACCGGAACGGGTGAGTCCTCATCGACGGGCCTCTCTCGTCGAGAACGGCCCCGACAGGTCGGGCGGGCCCTGGTAGAAGCGGCGCAGCGAGCGGCGCGCGAACTGCCACCCGTTGGGGCCGCGCACGTAGTCGTCGTCGTAGGCCGCGAGCATGATGCCGTTCTCGCCCGAGGCGAGGCGGTAGTGCTCCTGCACGTACCAGCGCCCGGCGCCTCGGTCGCCCGCGCACGAGGCGGTGCCGTTTTGGATGGTCTGCACCACTGCGTCGAAGCTGGCCATCGCCTGAACCCACAGGTCGACGATCGCCGTGTGCCCTTCGATGGGCGTGCCGAAGAGGTCCCACACCGCATCGGATGTCCAGCACGCCGACCATTGGTCGGCGTCGCGTCGGCACACGGCGTCGGAGTAGCGGTGGACGAGGTCGCGTACCGCGTCGAGGTCGTTCATCGCGGCGTATTCCTCCCTTCGGTGTGTCGTTCTCGCCACCAGGGTGCGATCACGGGCGGAGATGCCGCGGCCTCACCCTGGGTGCGGGTCGTCGGTCGGCAGCGGGCGTTTCGGTTCCTCGGTGGGCCTGAGCGGCGATGCGCCGGGGACCGTGTCGATCTCACCTGGATGTGCGCGAGGATTGTCGTCACTCTGCTCTCCTCCGCGCTGCCCAGTTCGTGAAGTTAGCGTCGCTCCGGTGAGAGCGCATAAACGCCTCGACGACGTCGAAGTGGTCGTGATCGCGTCGCGCAGGATCCCGAAGTAGGTTGGCCGCAGGTCCTCGGCGTCAGCCGGACTGACGCTGCTGCCGATCGCGGTGGAGCCCACGAGATCCGTGAACACGATCGTGACCGCGACGGTCGTACCCACCGTTTCCGCCTGCCGATGCCTACGGATGTGCGCGCAGCGCTTCGGCCCGCGCTGCCAGCGCGGCGTACCCGTGAACCGCCGCGTGTGACAACGCTTCCGAGGCCAACGCGCGCACCTCATCAGGGTTGCGCGCGACAAGCAGATCCGCGAGGTCGAGCTGGGTGCGCGCGATCCAGTAGGGGGCTGCCATCCGCTCGTGGATGGCGAGCGCGTCCCGGTAGTGCCGTTGGGCGTCGTCAGGTCGATTGAGGATCCGGGCGAGACGGCCTCCATCAACACGAGCCGGCCGGTATCGCCGTCTCCGGCCACGACGTCGCCGGACGGAAGGCGGTCCGCGTGCATGGGCAGTAGCCGCGCCAGCGCACCTGCCTCCACCGGCGACAGCGCGGTGAGGAGCTGCGGATCGGCGTGCTCGACGAGCTGACCCAGCGCGGTGATCCACGGCCGGTACGGCACGGCGAGGTCTTCGCTGCAGGACCCGTAGAGCACGATCGCGCCCTGCGCGATCAACGCCGACTGGAACTGCTTTGGTTCAGATCCGGCGGTCGAGGCCGGCCCAGTAGGGGTCGCGCAACTCGCGCTTTTGGAGCTTGCCCGTGCTCGTGCGCGGAATCTCGGCGACGAAGTCGATCGAGCGAGGGCACTTGTAACCGGCGAGGTGTTCCCGGCCATAAGCGACGAGCTCCGTGGCGAGCGCGTCGCTGGCGACGGCGCCGTCGGCCAGCTGCACGACCGCCTTCACGGCCTCGCCCCACTCTTCGTCGGGCACCCCGATCACCGCGACGTCGGCCACGGCGGGATGGGAGGCCAGCACGCCTTCGATCTCGGCGGGGTAGATGTTGACACCACCCGAGATGATCATGTCGATACGCCGGTCGGAGAGCCACAGGAATCCCTCGTCGTCGACATAGCCGACGTCGCCGGTGGTGAACACGCCGGGTTCGAGGTGGGCCGCCGCGGTTTTGGCCGGATCGTTGTGGTACTCGAAGTCCATGCCGAGCGAGTTGCGGAAATACAGCGTGCCCTCCTTGCCGTCGGGCACCGGATCGCCCGCGTCGTCGACGACGATGAGCGAGACGCTCGCGAGCGGCCGGCCGACGCTGCCGCCCTTGCGCAGCCAGTCCTGCGCGGAGATCGTGGAGATGAACGCCCCCTCGGTCGAGCCGTAGTACTCGGAGACGACCGGACCCCACCAGTCGATGAGTGCTCGCTTCACGCTCGGCGGACAGGGGGCCGCCCCATGCCACACGGCCACGAGGCTGCTCGCGGCGAACGCACGTCGGGTCGCCTCGGGCAGGTCGACGAGGCGTTTCATCTGAGTCGGGACGAGATGCACGTTCGTGATTGCGTACTCGTCGATCAGGGCGCACACACCAGCGGCGTCGAACTGGTGCTGGGCCACGACGGCCGAGCCGTTCACGAGGGGCAGCATCGAGAACGCCCACTGGGCCGAGTGGTAGACGGGGCCGCACAGCAGCGAGCGGCCGTGTTCGGGCACGTACTCCCGGAAGCTCCCCGCGACGAGCTGCATTATCTCCGACGGCACGCCCGCGGCGCCCGTGAGCGCGCCGCGTACTCCTTTCGGCCGCCCGGTGGTGCCCGACGTGTAGAACATGGGGCCACCCAGCCACTGATCGTCGGGCGCGTCGGGAGAACCACTCGCGACGACGTCCTCGAAGGCGACGAAGCCGTCGGTCGGCCGGTCGCCGCCGACGAGGAGCGCGTGGCGGATGCCGGCCCCCCGAATGTCGGCGCGCGCTTCGGTCACGGCGTCGGCGAAGCGCACGTCGGCGACGACCGCCTGGCACTGCGCGTCCTCGAACACGTACGCGATCTCGTCCGCGACCCAGTGCCAGTTGACGGGGACGTAGGTGATGCCCGCGTGGGCGCACGCCATCATCACCTCGAAGTACTCGCGCTGGTTGCCGGCCACGACGGCGATCGTGTCGCCCGGAGCCAGACCGAGCGCAGTGAACCCGTTGACAAGTCGTGTGGTCCGCTCCGCCAACGCCGCGAACGAGCGGGTGCCGCGCTCGTCGGCGAGGGCGAGGTCGTCGCCGCGCGTCTCGGCCAGTTCGGCGAGCAGCTTCACTGTCATGGCGTCACTCCGGGGCTGCGGTGCATCCCCCCAGTCTGTCGGAACCGGAGGAACTGATGTCGGGGCGACTCGACGGCAGGGTCGCTGTCGTGACTGGTGGCGCGAGCGGGATCGGCGAGACTGGCCGCTTGTCGGAACCGGCGCTAGGCGGGGTCGGGGATCCAGCTCCCGTGGAACCCGGTCGGGACGCGACGGGGGAGCACGACCTCGGCGATCGGATCGGCGGCCATGTTCGACGCGTCGAGGATCGCGAGATTGCTTGCGTCGGCAGCCTGGTCGTACACATAGGTGAGGAGATAGCCATCGTCGGGTTGCGTTCCGCCGGCCGCAGGCACGAACACCGATTCGGCTGGGGATTGCCCGGCCGGGAACTGGTGCGCGGTCTTCGAGTCGTCGGTCAGGTCGTACTTGAGGATCCGGCCGCCGCCGCTGCCGAACGACATGCTCATCGTGTAGCCGTAGCGCGCGGGCAGGCCGGCATCACGGTCGGCGAGCCGGGGGAAGTCGCACGGCTCGTCGTCGACGTACCGCTCTGCGACCCGTCCCGTGGCCAGGTCGAAGCGCCACTCGTGCAGGCGCGGCATCGTCGCCGGGTCGGGCTCGCCGACGCCGGGCTCCATTGCGGGGCTGTCGCGCCATACCTCGGGCATGCGGCAGCCCCGGACGACGACCGTGTCGCCCTCGTCGTGCGCGTTGAGGGTGTGGAAGACGTAGCAGGGCTCGACGTCGAACCAGCGCACGTCGGCGTCGCCGCCGGCGCGGGGCAGGATCCCGAAGCGGGCCGGGTAGTCGTCGCTCCACCGTATCGGCATCGTGCCCAACATCGCGAGCTCCATGTCGAACACCATCGGGAGGTCCATGAACACCGTGTGGGCGCGGCTCGCCGCGAAGTCGTGATGCATCGTCGGGCCCGCGACGGTGATGTCGGTGCTCTGCACGAGCCTGCCCTGGGCGTCGGCGCGGTGGTACGTGAGGTACGGCTCGAGAAACCCGTAACTGAAGAAGAGCAGTTCACCGGTCTCGGGGCAGATCTTCGGGTGTGCCGTCATCGCCGTGGTGAGCTTGCCGTCGAAGTTCCACGGGCCGATCGTTCCGAGCGTCGGGCTCATCTCGTACGGGAACGCGCCCTCTTCGAGTGCGAGGATGCGACCGGCGTGGGAGATGATGTGCGTGTTCGCGACCGACACGTTGTAGTCGATGGCAAAGGTTTCGGGGTCGAGCATCAACTCCATGCGACCCTTGTCGGGCTGGGCCAGACACGGCGTGCGCACGTACCGGTTGCGGTACCAGTTGGCGCGGCCGCCGCCGAGTTCGACGCCATGGATCATGCCATCGCCGAGAAACCAGTGCACCGACGTCCCGGTCTGCGGGTTGGCGCCGTTGCGGAAGTAGCGACCGTTGAGTTCGGGCGGAATCGTGCCGCGGACCTCGAGCTCGGTGAGCGTCGCTTCGTCGAAGACCGGCGCGTTGTTGCCGCTGAGATGCCAGGGTGTCGGCTCGACCGTGTCTTGCGTGGCGTTGGTGGCGGTCATGGGCCCCCTTCGGTGCGTCCGGGCGGATGCGCGAATACTAACCGGTCGGTTAGTTTCTAATCGGCGACGACGAATTGGGGCCGCGAGGAGTGCCGATGATCGTGGTAGCAGTGCGGAGCTACCCGGCGGACTGCTCGAACAGGGCGCGCGCCGCGCGGTAGTCGGCCTTCCCGTTCGGGGCCCGGGGCACGTGCCCGACCGTGACGAGGGTACGCGGCACCTTGAACGCCGAAAGCCTCGTGCGGGTGTCGGCGAGGATCTCCTCGGCGTTCGCATCGGCGCCGGGCACGAGGGCGACGAGACCGACCACGCGTTGCCCGAAGCGTTCGTCGTCGACGCCGAACACCAGACAGTCGTCGACTGCGCCGTGGGTCCTGACGGCTTCCTCGACTTCCTCGGGATACACCTTTTCCCCGCCGGTGTTGATGCATCCGCTCCCGCGTCCGAGCAGCGTGATCGTGCCGTCGGCTTCGACGACGGCATGGTCGCCGGGGAACGAGTAGCGGATGCCGTCGATCTCCCGGAACGTCCGGGCGCTCTTCTCGGGGTCCTTGTAGTACCCGATCGGAACCATCGCCCCCGTCGCGGCAAGCATGCCGCTCTGGCCCGACCCCGGCACGACCTCGCGATCCCCTTCATCGAAGACTTTCGTGCCGGGCACGGCCGCGAAGCGCTGGCTCGCGAGGTCGGTGTCCTTGGTGACGACGCGCTGGCCCATCGATCCCTCGCTGGAGCCAAGTGCGTCGAGGATCATGGCTTGCGGCAGATGTTCGAACAGCGCGGCCTTGACATCGTTCGACAGCACCATGCCCGACGAGATGATCACGAGCAGCGACGACATGTCGTACGGCTCGCCCGCGCGCGCTCGTTCGTCGAGGGCACGGACGATCGGCCGGGCGAAGGCATCGCCGACGATCACGGTGCTGTTGGCGCGTTCGCGCTCGACGGTGCTGAGGAACTCGTGGGCGTCGAACGAACGGCCCGCGAGCAGCACAACCGTCCCACCGAGCAGGTGGGGGAGCATCAGGCCGAGCCAGATGCCAGTGCCGTGCATGAGCGGCGCGCACGGGAGCGCGGTGAGGAGCCCTCCCGACGCGGCGCTCGCGCGCACCACTTCGACGATCTCATCGGGCGTCGTGAATGGGGCGCGGCCGAGGTTCGCCGCGGCGAACCCCGCGAACGCCTCGGTGAACGCGCCCATCGGGTACATCACGCCCTTGGGCATTCCGGTGGTCCCGCCGGTGTACAGCATGTACACGTCGTCGGGATCGCGGGTGATGCGCGGGGCCGGATCGTGCCTGGCGACCAACTTCTCGTAGTCGTGCGCGCCCTCGACGCGGTGTCGGCCGCCGTCGTCGACCCCCACGAGCAGGCGCAATTTCGGGAGTCGTGCGCGTACCCGTTCGACCCGATCCCCGAGGCTGGTGTGGTACACGACGGCCTCGCAGTCGGCATTTTCCAGCAGGTAGGCGAGTTCGTCGTCGAGGTACCGGTAGTTGACGTTGACGGGAACCCCCCGCATCTTGAAACCCGCGTAGTGAGCCTCGGCGTACTCCGGGCTGCTGTAGCAGAACAAGCCGATCTTGGAGTCGGGGCCGAGTCCGTTCGCGCTGAACGCGCCTGCGAGCCGGGCCGCGCGTTCGTCGTAGTCGGCCCAGGTGAAGCGCCGATCGCCCTGCAGGAGCGCGAGCCGATCGGGGATCGTGTCGGCCACGGCTTCAAAAAGGTCGGCGAACATCATCGTCACGGGCGCGTCCTCCTCTATTTCTGGCCGATCACGGGGCCGTCTTCGTGATCCACTCGATCGTCGCGGCCATCATCTTGACGCCGTCGTAGTCAATTCGCTGCGTGGGCTCCACCTCGAGGATCACTCGCTCGGGTGAGTCGAGGAAGCGCTCGAAGTGCCCCGCGAAGGTCTCGTCGTCGGGGATGAGGTGCCGGGCGAGCGCCGGGTAGAACCACGCCTTCGTCGTGTCGTCGTCGTGGAGCGCGCAGATGCCCTTGTACGTCACGGTCTTGAGCCCCCCGAGCTTCGTGCCCTTCGAGGTCACGCAGATCGAAACGCGCGGGTCGCGGCGAACGGCGTGGACGCGCGCCCGGTGCTTCGCCGCTGTGAGCCAGAAACGCCCGTCGCGCCATACGTAGGCCATGATCACACCGACGGGCCAGCCGTCCTTGGTCGCCCACATGAACGTGCACTCGTCCTGTTCGGCGAGCAGCGCAGCTTCGTCGGCCTCGCCGAGCCCGTACTCGGTGAGGTCCTCGTAAGAGTCGGTCACCGTGCGGTCTCTCCCATGTAGCTGACTTCGAGGAGGTCTCGGCGGTTTACGAGTTCGGCCGCCGGGCCTTCTTGCGCGAGTTCTCCGTGGATCAGGACGTAGGCCCGGTCGGCGATCGTCAGCGCCATGTGGACGTGCTGTTCGACGAGCAGTACGCCGATGCCGGTGCTGTGGGCGATGTCGCGAAGCACGGGCAGCAGGTACTCGACGACGATCGGCGCGAGACCGAGGCTCAGTTCGTCGACGAGCAGCAACCGTGGTTCGCCGATCAGCGCGCGCGCCACGGCGAGCATCTGCTGTTCGCCGCCCGAGAGCAACCCGGCCCGGCGGTCGAGGAGAGGCTCGAGCTTCGGGAAGTAACCGAGGACGGTGCGGAGGTTGGCTTTCCCGCTGCGCCGCCCGAGCCGGAGGTTTTCGCGGACCGTGAGGCCGAAGAAGAGCCCGCGGTCTTCGAGGACGTGCGCGAGCCCGCGTCGGGAGACCCTGTGCGCGCGGCGCGGGCTGACGTCGGCGCCCAGGACGCGTACGTCGCCCGCGATGATGGGCAGGAGTCCCGACACCGTGAGCAGCGTGGTGGTCTTGCCCGCGCCGTTCGGCCCGAGGAGGGTGACGACCTCTCCGGGGTCGACGCGCAGGTCGAGGCCCCGCACGACGGGCACCCCGTCGTACCCGGCCGCCAGCGCCGTGCATTCGAGCAGGGCACTCACCGCTCGTCCCCTGCTGCAGGGTTCGCCTTTGCGCCGAGGTACGCCGTGATCACCGACTCGTTTCCCCGGATCTGGGCCGGTGTCCCCTCGGCGATGATCTGCCCGAAGTCGAGGACGTAGACGACGTCGCAGACGTTGAGGACCAGGTCCATGTCGTGGTCGACGAGCAGCATCGTGTAACCCTCGGCCACGAGTTTCCGAAGGCGCGCGCCGAGGTCCTGGCTCTCGGAGGTGTCGAGTCCCGACGCCGGCTCGTCGAGGAGCAGTAAGCGGGGCCGCCGCGCCAGTGCGCGCGCGACGCCGACGAGCTTGCGCTGACCCTGCGAGATCTCGGCCGGAGTCTGCTCGGCGAGGCCGGCGATGCCGAGGACGTCGAGCACGTGCTCGACGACGCCGGCAGCGTCACTGGCGCGGCTGGGGTGCACGAGGTCCGCAAGGATGCTCCACCAGCGCAGGCTCTGGGCTGCGGCAAGAAGGTTGTCGCGGACCGTGAGGTCGTCGAAGAGTTCGAGCGACTGGAAGGTGCGCGCCAACCCCATACGCGCCCGGCGGTGCGGAGGGGCACGGGTGACGTCCGTGCCACCGAACACCACCCGCCCGTGGACGGTGGGCGTAAAGCCCGAGATCGCGTCGATGAGGCTCGTCTTTCCGGCACCGTTCGGGCCTATCAGGCCCGCCAGGGTGCCAGGTTCGACGCGCAGCGACACGGTGTCCACCGCGTGAACCCCGCCGTAGGCAACCGAGACGTCGAGACATTCGAGCAACACGGTCATGCCGGGACCTTTCGGGCTGCGCGGTGCCGGACAACGATGGGGCGACCGGAGGCCCGCCGGAGGCTCGACCGCACCGCCCCGGCGATCCCTTCGGGGTTGGCGATCGCGGTCGCGATGAGCGCGACGCCCCCGATGAACAGTTCGAGGTTGCCCTCGCCCTGCGCAAACGCATCCGACCCTTGCTGGATCGCGTAGAAAAGGATGCCACCGGCGGTGACGACGCCCGCGGTGAATGCGCCGCCGACGGTGGTGATGCCGCCCAGGTACGCGAAAGCGAACACGGTTAACGATGCGAACAGCCCGTAGCTCGCGTCCGACACGGATCCGAACCGGTACGCGATCAGGGTCCCGCCGATGCCGGCGATGAACGACGACATCGCGAACGCGACCAGCTTCGTCGCCGCGACGTTGATCCCGGCCGCGGCGGCGGCGCGTTCGTTGGCCCGCACGGCGAGCATCTGCCGCCCGAAGGTCCCGCGGCGAAGGTTGGCGACGGCGATGGCGACGAGCATGACGACCGTCGTCACGAGCACGCCGAACACCGGCCGGAACAGATGGCCCTCGGTGGAGAGTCCGAGGTCGGCGCCGAATATCTCGGGGTTCGGGATCCGCGCGCCGCCGTCGGCGATGCTGCCGGTGTAGGTCGGGTTCTTGAAGACGAACTCCTGGATCGCAACTCCGCCCGCGAGGGTGACGATGGCGAGGTTGATGCCGCGTACGCGCAGGGCCGGGATGCCGACAAGCAGGCCGAACGCGGTCGCGACGAGGGCGGCGAGGATCGGCGCTATCGGGAAGGGCACGTCCCAGCGGTATGCGAATCGCGACAGCGCGAACCCGGCGACACCCGCGAAGGCCATTTGTGCGAGGGAGATCTGACCGACATGGCCGGTGAGCACGACGAGCGAGAGCGCGAGAACCGCGAATATCAGGGTGGTCAGAAGGGCGACGCGCCACCCGCCGGAGAGCACGAAGAACGCCGCGATCGTCAGCGCGTAGGGCACGAGCACCTTCGCGACGGTGGGCATCGGCGCGGGCGCCTTCGGCAGGCGCGCGAACTCGAGAGATCCGCGGGTCGGGAGGCGCTTGCCGAGGACGACGAGCGCGACGACGATCAACACGAACGGCAGGCCTTCACGGGCCCCGATCTGGGGCCACCAGCTGACGTCGAGCTGGACCTGCAGGAAGACCGACTGCACCATGCCGATCGCGAGGCCGGCGGCGCAGGTCACGCCGAACGACGTGAAGCGGCCCAGGAGCGCGGCTCCGAGCGCGGGCACGAAGTACAAGAAGGGGAACAGGGGCGGCGTGAGTTGCGTGAGCGGCGAGCCGAGGATGCCGATCAGGCCGGCGAGCAGCGCTGCGACCACCCAGTTCACCGCCGCCAACGCATCGGGGGAGTAGCCGAGCGTGATCGCGCCCTTCTCGTTCTCCGCGGATGCCCGCGTCGCCAAGCCGAACCGCGTGAACCGGTACACCGCCCAGAGCGCCACAGCGAGCACGATCGCGATGGCCGCGAGCCAGAGCCCGTCGCGGGGGATGGTGAGATCCTCGGCGATCGTGACCGGTTCGTGCGGGAGGATCTTGGCGATCGACGGGGAGGTCTCCTCGAACCGCAGCTGCACAAGAGCGATGATCGAGAGCAGCAGGCCGACCGATGCGACGACCTTCGCCAGCGCGGGCGCGGTACGCAGCGGCCGGAACACGAGGAGGTAGGACACGAACCCCAGCACACCTGCACTCGCGAGGGCGAGCGCGAACGCCGGGGCGAACGCCACGGGTTCTGAGAACCGGATCCGGTCGGGCAGGCCCGGCAGCGGGAGCGGGTACGCACTGTTCACCCGCAGTTCCACGAACACGAACGCCGACCACATCGCGACGGCCCCGTGCGCGAAGTTGACGACCCCCGAGCCGCGGTACGCCAGCACAATGCCGAGGCCGAGGATCGCGATGACGGCCCCGGCACCGCTGCCGAGCAGGAGATAGAAGGTGTAGTCGGTCAGGGCAAATACTCTTTTCCGTCGACGAACTCGCCATCCGCAAGGAGTTCGAGTTCACCGCCGGGGAGATACTCGGAGAACTGGATTCCGAACGTGCAGATCGACGGGTAGTCCGGTTCCTGACCGCATTCGTACGGCTGGGTCCCGGGCCACAGCTTCCGGTCGGTGGAGTTCTTCATCTCCTCGTACACCGCGAGGCCTGTCAGGGCGTCGGCACCGTTGGCTTCGGCGACGTCGTTCGCCGCCTCGAACATCGTCATCAGCTGCAAGAAGCCGATGACCGTGAAGCCGCCGGTGTTGACCTCGTCAGGTTCGATGCCCTTGAAGTCGGCGATCGCCTGCGTCATGACGTCGAACTGTTCGCCCGAGTCGTCGCCGGTGGCGAAGATCCAGCCCACGGCCTCGTCGCCGACGACGTCGATGACGTCCTTGTTGCGGCACAGGCCCGTCGAGATGACCGGCGTGTCGATCCCGAGCGCGGTGCGGGCCCGGATCGTGCCGATACAGCCGGGTCCGGCGTACAACGAGATCAGTGCGTCGGGGTCGCCTTCGTTGGCCTGGCGCATGAGGCCCTGATAACCCGCGTCGGTCTCGTTGTCGCCGCCCTTCACGATGTTGTAGTCGATCCCGGCGGCGGTCAGCGCGTCCTCGAGGATGTCGGATCCGGCGTTGCCGGCCGGGTTGTCGCTGCTCACGATCCCGACCTTCTCGGCTCCGAGTTCGTTCTTCGCGATTGCGGTGATCGCCGTCATGACACCGAGGTTGCCTCCGGTGAGGTAGACGGCTTCGGCGCTGTAGTCGTTCGGCAGGATTGGGATGCTGCCGACCACCGGGATCCCGGCCGCGGCAAAGGTCGCATAGTCGGTGAAGATGTCGAGGCCGACCAGGACGAGCTCGACATCCTTGCTCGCGAGTTCCTGCGCGCACTGCTGCGACGACTCGGGTGTGCCCTGGGCGGTGCACTCCTCGATTTCGATCGGTCGCCCGCCGGCGCCGCCGAGTCGCTCGTTCACGTGTTTCGCGGCGGAGTCGAACCCGTCGGTGAACTCGGGGAAATCGAACGTCGGCGCGCCCTCGATGTTGACGACGCCGATCGTGAACGGCGCGCCGGTCGCCGCTTCGCCGGCCACCGTCGTCTCGGTGTCGGGTTCGGCGCCGGTGGCCGCGGTCGTGTCGTCGGCGCTTGGATTGTTGTCGTCGTCGCCGCTACAGGCCGCCGCGGTCAAGGCCAAGGCCGCAATCAGCGCGGCGCTGCTGGTCAAGTTCCGTCGTGTGCCCACAATTCCCTCCAAGTCGCGGCCGATTCAAGCATCGGCCTAACTGACCGATCAATAGGGCTCGGATCAACGGGCCTGTCTGGCGCGAAACTAACCGACTGATTAGTTTCGCGCACCGCATGGATTCGCTCCCCGTCACCCCACCGGGCCCGTCGCTGCAGGACCTCCTCGACCGAGAGCAGCGTCCGGTACCGCCCGCGCTGCGCGAGCAGTCATACGCGGGGGCCGGAGCCGGGTCGGTGTCCCGGGAGCGTTACTTCTCCTATGACTGGCACCGGCTCGAGGTCGAGCGGCTGTGGCGCCGCGTCTGGCAGATGGCATGCCGTGAGGAAGAGGTCCGCGAGCCCGGCGACCATGTCGTCTACGACATCGTCGACGACTCCCTGATCGTGGTGCGCGCTCCCGATGGCGCGATACGCGCGTACCACAACAGTTGTTTGCACCGGGGCACGACGCTGCGGCTCGAAGGCGGCAAGGTGGGCGGGTTCCGTTGCCCGTTCCACGGTTGGACGTGGGATCTCGATGGAACACTCGTGAACGTCCCGGGTGAGTGGGACTTCCCGCACGTCGAACGGTCGGAGTTCTGTCTGCCCGAGGCGCAGGTGGCGACCTGGGGCGGGTTCGTCTTCGTGAACCTCGACCCGAACTGCGAGCCGTTCGAGTCGTACCTCGAGCACCTCCCTGAACAGTTTGCCGCGTGGCCGCTCGAGCGGCGCACGAAGGCCGTGCACGTGTGCAAGACGCTCGCGTGCAACTGGAAGGTGGCGATGGAGGCCTTCATCGAGGCCTACCACTCGGTCGCGACCCACCCGCAGATCCTGCCCTACACCGGCGACGCGAACACCCAATACGACACGTGGCCCGGCGCCCGGCACGTCAACCGGATGATCACACCGTTCGCGGTTGCGAGTCCGTTCGTTGCCGATCAGACGACCGAGCAGGACATCGTCGAGGCCATGATGACGCTCGGCGGCGGTTCGGGCGAGGTCGAGGTCCCCGACGGGCTGACCGCGAGGGAGTTCATGGCCCAGAACATGCGTGCGATCTTCGGCGGGATGTCGGGCATCGACATGTCCGATCGCACTGACTGCGAGATGCTCGACGCGATCGAGTACTACCTGTTCCCGAATCTCGCGCCGTGGGCCGGGATCATGCAGGGCGTCATCTACCGGTTCCGCCCCAACGGCGACGACCCGGACTCGTGTCTCATGGACGTCATGTTGTTGCGCCCGTTCTCGCCCGATGGTCCGCCGCCGGAGCCGGTCGCGGTGCATCGCCTCGGACTCGACGAGTCGTGGGACGACGCGCCGGAGTTGGGGGGCCTGATCCCGATCTTCCAGCAGGACACGAGCAACGTGCCGCGGGTGCAGCACGGGCTCAAGTCCTCGGGCGCGCGTTCGGTCACTTTCGGCGTGTATCAGGAGAGTCGGCACCGGCACTACCACCAGACCCTCGACGCCTATCTCGCGCGACGATGACGCCGTGACGACGACCGAGCCCCGCGAGTTCGAGACGATCCGCTACGAACGTCCGGCACCGGGCGTGGCGCGGATCCTGCTCGACCGGCCCGAAACGCGGAACGCGCAGGACAAGCGCATGACCTACGAGCTGAACGCCGCCTTCGATCGCGTCGCGTACGACGATGAGGTCGTGTGCGCGATCCTCGGCGCGACCGGGCCCCACTTCTCGTCGGGCCACGACCTGCGCGACCGCACGAAGATGGCGGACTTCAAGCCCGTCTCGACCTGGGGCGGGTATGCGCGTCCCGGCGCCGAGGGTTACATGGCGGTCGAGGAAGAGATCTATCTCGGCATGTGCTGGCGCTGGCGCAACCTGCCGAAGCCGACGATCGCCCAGGCCCAGGGCAAGGTGATCGCGGGGGCGCTGATGCTCGTGTGGGTGTGCGACCTCATCGTGGCGGCCGACGACGCACTGTTCTCGGACCCGACTGTCGCGTTCGGCGTGAACGGCGTCGAATACTTCGCGCACCCGTGGGAACTCGGGCCGCGCAAAGCGAAGGAGTTGCTCTTCACCGGCGACGCGTTGACGGCCGAGGAGTGCCGCCAGCTCGGGATGGTCAACCATGTGGTCGCCGCGGTCGATCTCGAGTCGTTCACGCTGGCCCTGGCCAGCAAGGTCGCGGCGAAGGCCCCCATGGGCCTCAAGCTCGCGAAGCAATCAGTCAACCAGGCCGTCGACGCGCAGGGGTTCTGGACCGCGCTGCAAGCGGCGATGTCGCTACAGCAACTCGGGCACTCGAACAATCAGCAGGTGCACGGCATCCCCATCGACCCGGCGGGACTTCCCGCGGCGATGCGCCCGAAGCCAGCGCCCGAACCATGACCGCCGCCCGCCGCCTCGGGCGCCCGCCGGCCTCGGACGGATCGGACACGCAGCAGCGGATCATCGACGCGGCCCGCCGATCCTTCGCCGAGTGCGGCTACACCGCGACGACGAACCGCACCATCGCCGAGGAAGCGGGCATCACGACGGGGGCCATCTATCACTACTTCACCTCGAAACGACACCTGTACGAGACGGTCTTCACCGAAGCCGAGGAGCTTGTGAGTGCCCGGCTCGTCGCAGCCCGCGACCACGCACCCGAGGACTTCGGAGGGCGGATGCGTGCGGTACTTGAAGAGACGACGGCGATCAACTTCGACGATCCGTCACTCGCGCGTTTCCTCGTCACGGTCGGTACCGAAGCGCGCCGGCACGAGGAGCTCCGTCCGCTGCTGCGGTTACTCGGCGGTTACAACCGAAGGATCTTCGGACCCGTCGTCGACGACGCCATGGCGCGCGGCGAACTTCCGGCCGACATGGGGCGGGCAACGCTCCTGCGCGTCATCGGCGTCCTGGTGGCCGGGCTCTCCGAGGTCTCCGCCAACTTCGCGACCGCGCAGCAACTTGCCGTCAACACAGAAGCGATCATCCAGCTTCTCGAAGGGCGGCTCGTTGCCCCGGCTCGACGTCCCGGAGCCCGCCGCTGACGGTCCTTCAGCCGATCGTCCGTTCGGTTGGCCAATACGGCGCGCGGAGTTCACGCTTGTTGAGCTTGCCCATCGCGGTGCGGTGCAGGGAATCGACGAAGTCGATCGAGCGCGGGCACTTCTGGTGGGAAATGCGCGCGCGGCAGAAGGCGACAAGCTCTGCCTCGGAGGGTGGCGCGGTCGGGTCGACGGCGACGACGAGCGCCTTGAGTTCCTCGCCCATCTCGTCATTCGGCACCCCGATGACGGCCACGTCGTCGACGTTCGGATGCTGCATCAACGCGGCTTCGGTCTCGGCGGGGTAGAGGTTCACGCCGCCGGACACGACCATGTCCGAGAATCGATCCGTGATGAACACATAGCCGTCGTCGTCGACGTGGCCTATCTCGCCGAGGGTGAACACGCCGGGCGCTACGTGCGCCCCGGCCGACTTCGCCGGGTCGTTGTGGTACACGACTCCACGGCCCGTCGTATCGCGAAAACACAGCCGGCCCTCGGCATTGGGCCCGAGCTCGTTGCCGTCGTCATCGAGCACGAGCACCTCGAACGGAGGCACGGCGCGGCCCACCGAACCGGGGTGCTCGAGCCACTCCGGCGCTGTGATCATGCACGTGGTTCCGACCTCGGTCGCGCCATAGGCCTCGAACAGCACCGGTCCCCACCAGTCGATCATCCGACGCTTGACGTCGACCGGGCACGCGGAGCCGGTGTGGACCACCAACTTCAGGCTCGACACGTCGTAACGCTCCCGGATGGCGGCGGGCAATCCCAATAGCCGCGCGAAGTGGGTCGGCACCATGACCGAACTCTCGACGCGGTATCGCGCGATCGCGGCGAGGGTTGCCTCGGCGTCGAAGCGGCCGAGGACGACGACGGGGATGCCCGCCGCTAGCAGGCGCGCGCCCGACAGCGGACCAGTGTGGTACATCGGGCCAACCACGAGGTGGGTCCCGAACATCGCGAACGGGTTCTTGACGAGGTTGGCGCGGTGTTCGCGCATCGTGGCGCCGCCCGCGAACATCGTCGGTGGCAGTTCGGTGCCCTTGGGCCGCCCGGTCGTGCCCGACGTGTACATGAGGTGCGGCCGGGGCGGGATGTCGTCGGGTGGTGGTTCACTCGACGCAGCCGCGAGGAGCGCTTCCCACGACTCGATCTCGCCGAACTCGGCGCAGCGCCACCCGATGACGCGCGCGACGCCCGCCTCCCGGGCGGCGGCGATCGCGATCTCGGCGGTTTCGGGGCCCGTACACACGGCGGCGGAGCTCGAATCGGAAAGGATGTAGGCCAGTTCGTTCGCCGTGAGGTGGAAGTTGGCCGGCACGGTCGACAGCCCGGCGAACAGGGCGCCGAGATGCGCGATGACCGCCTCCGCCGAGTTCTCCGCGAACACGGTGATCCGCCGCTCGGCGCCGAGCGCGCCCGATTCGGCCAGGGTGAGGAAGGCCTGCGCGCTGCGGTGCAGTGCCTCGTCGACCGCATCCCGATCGAGCGTCGTCCTCCCATCGGCGAGGGCGATACCCGCCGGGGCCCGATCCTCGTCGCGTGGTTCCATGCGCGCTCCTGCGACCTATTGACCGATCAATTACTATGGCTTGCCGCCGCGCAGTCCGGCAACCTCGACGACCAGCCCGCGCCGCGACCCGCTGGCGGGCTCAGAGCACGCGATACACGTCGTAGGTGACGCCCCGCCCTCCAAGGGCGCCGAGGGCGACGGCCTGCACCTTGTTCAGCCACGCGTAGCGCTCGTCACCACACTCGAAGCGTGGCGCGACCCGGATCCGGAACTGGCCGTCGTCGTCTACGCCGGCGATACCGCAGTACGTCATGAGGATCGCAGCGCCGTCGTCGGTGTGTAGCAGGAGGCGCACGTCGGTGCGCAGGTGGCCGTCAGGCGCGATCGTCGCCCAGTCGCCGCCAGGACCGGGCGCCACGGCGCCGTTGAGCTTGGGCCCGGCGAACGTTCCGCCTGTCACGTTGACGATCATCCGCGTGCCCTCGGGGCCACCGCCGATCATGACGGGTGGGGGCGTCGTGGTGTCGCAGTCGATGGCGAACAGGAACTCAACGGGCAGACTGTCGAGAGGCACGGGACTCCTTCGGCTCAGTGGGTGATGGTCGTAGCAGGGGTGAATTCGAGGTTCAGGCGCTTCAGACCGCGCAAGATGAAGCTCGGTTCGTATTCGAAGTCGTTGGCGGGCCCGAAGCTCAGGTCGGGGAGCCGGGTCAGGATCTTCTCGATCGCCGCGCACGCCTCGGCGCGGGCGAGCGACGCGCCCACGCAGTAGTGGATGCCCTTGCCGAAGGCCAGGTGCTCCTTGGCGTTGGCGCGCTCGGGGAGGAACGAGCCGGGGTCGTCGAACGCGGCTTCGTCGCGGTTGGCCGACGCGTACATCACGACGCACATGGCACCCTGCGGAATATCGACGCCGCCGAGCGTCGTGTCGCGCTTCACGACGCGGAACATGCCTTGCGTCGGCGTCGCGAGGCGCAGTGCCTCCTCGACGACGTTGGGGACGAGGCGCAGGTCGGCACGGGCCCGTTCCGCTGCCTCGGGGTTCTCGACGAACAGCCGGCAGGCCTCGGTGATGAGCTTGGTCGTCGTCTCGTTGCCCGCGACGAGCAGCTGCTGGAGGATGCTGAGCAGTTCCGGCGTCGACAGAGGGGTCGTGTCCTCGCCCGCTTCGGGGTTCTCGATTTCGGCCTGCACGAGGTCGGTGAGCATGTCGTCGCGCGGGTTGGCGCGCCGGTCGTCGAGCTCGGCCGCGAAGTACTTCTGGAACTCCACGACCTGGCGGGCCGATTCGAGCGCATCCTCGCGTGAAAGCAGCGCGCCGATCGCGGCGATCGAGGCGTCGGACCACCGCTTGAAGTCGTCCTGGCGTTCGGCCGGCACGCCGAGTGCGAAGGAGATGAGGCGCACCGGCAACGGGACTGCGAACTGCGAGACGATCTCGCAGCGCCCGTCGGCCGCGAATCCGTCGATCAGCTCGTCGGCGACCTCGCGGATGTAGGGGATGAGTGCCTGCACGCGCCGCGGCGTGAATGCCCGCCCGACCAGCTTGCGGTAGCGGGTGTGCGCAGGCGGGTCGGCGGTCAGCAGCGTGGAGACCGGCGGATACCCCTCGCTCACGATCGCGGCCATCTCCGGATCGTCGCCGGTGTACGCCGCGCCTGGGGTGCCGGGTCCCCCGAACTCGTTCGAGAAGACCTCAGGGTGTCGCAGCGCTTCGAGCACGTCGTCGTAGCGGGTGACGACGAAGAACGGCATCCCGGCCATCTGGAAGACGGGCTGCTCGTGGCGCATGCGCGCGTAGTAGGGGTGTGGGTCCTGCTGGATCTCGGCCGAGAAGGGGTCGAAGCCCTCGAGGGACACCTTGGCGATCTCCGCGGTCATTCGTGCGTCTCCAGAGTCTCCGATCGCAAGGAGCGAGCGGTCGGTGGAAGAATAACTAACCGGTCAGTTGATTTCAGGAGGAACCATGCCAACACAGGTCGCGGTGGTCACGGGTGGAGGGCGGGGCATCGGCGCCGCAGTCGCCCGGAGGCTCACGAAGGACGGCTTCCGGGTCGTCGTCACCGACGTCGACGAACAGACCGCCAAGCAGATCGCAGATGAGGTCGGCGGTGCGGCCCGGCGGGTCGACGTGTCGGACCCCGACGACGTGCGCGCGCTCGCCGAATCCCTCGACCGCTGCGACGTGCTCGTGAACAACGCGGGCGTGTGGCGGTTCGCGCCGATCGCCACGACGACGCCCGAGGACTTCCACACCGTCATGAACACCAACGTGCTCGGAACGCTGCTGTGCACCCAGGCGCTCGCGCCCCTGATGGCTGCGAATGGCGGCGGGTCGATCGTGAACCTCGCGTCGGTCACGGCGAAGTCGATCACTCCGTGGGTCGGCGTGTACCCCGCGTCGAAGGCCGCGATCATGGCGCTGACGAAGCAGACCGCGCTCGAGTACGCGGCGCAGGGAATCCGTGCCAACGCAGTCGGGCCTGGTTTCATCCCGACGCCGGGCACGCTCGACACCTACGGAGCCGACGAGGAAACACAGCAGCAACGGGGCAAGATCGTGCCGATCGGCCGCTACGGCACGCCCGACGAGATCGCCGACGCCGTCGCCTTCTTCGCGTCCGACGCGTCTCGCTACATCACCGGCCAGGTCTTGTTCGTCGACGGCGGGGTCACGGAGGCCACCATCCCGTTCATGTTCCAAGCCCAGCGGTGAACCCGAGCACAACGCCGGAACATTCCGCGTGTCAACCCGGATGCCCGGCCCGAGCCCAAGCCGGGCATCACGACCAGCTCCGCTACCCACGCGACCTTGACGAGATGGTCGCGTGGATCCTCGCGTCCGCCCCGACGGGTGCTCGGCTGCTCGAAATTGGCAGTGGCGACGGTGTGCTCACGGAGCGACTCGCCACCGCGGGTGTCGATGTGTTGGGTGTCGACCCGAACGGCACGCCTTCGGCACATGTGTGTGACGTTCCCGTCGAGGAACTCGACGCCGAGCCCTTCGACATCGTGTTCGCGAGTGTCTCGCTGCACCACCTCCCCGACCCGGAGTGCACCACCGCGGCACTCCGCAGGCTCACGAAGCACGGGACGGTGTTGCTCGTGCGTGAGTTCGACCGGGTGCTCCTCGATGACGAGCGCACGCTGCGATGGTGGTATCGCCAGCGGCAGGCGCACGAGACCGTGCATCCAGAGCCCGACCACGTACCGCTCCCGGAGTCGTTCGCCGACTTCGTCGCGGGTTGGCGCGAACACATGGCGCATCACGTCCTGCCGTGGGCGACGGTGCGGGGCGTGATCCACGACGCCGGCTTCGAGACCGAGTCCGAGGTCGCCACGCCATACCTCTACCGCTGGGCCCTGAGCGAACCCGTGCGGGCGCTCGAAGAGGCCCTGATCGGCGAAGGCCGGATCAACCAGGTTGGTATCCGCTGGGCTGGCCGCCGCGCTCGCTGAAGCGGGCGCAGCCGTGGCCCTCAGGTGTCGCTCGTGCCGAAGTACTCGGCCAGCTTCCTGAGGATTGTCGGATCGAGTTCGCGATGGCGCAGCAACATCTCCTGTGTGAACATCGCGCCGAGCCGGCCGTCGGCGCTGCGCAGCGACCCGTGATACACCCCGCGCGCGTTCGCGGCTTTGGCCGGCCACAACTCGACGAGCATCCACTTATCCGCCCGGATCGGTTCGTGGAACCAAATGCTGTGGTCGATGCTCGGCCCGCCCGGTGCCAGGCCCTCGGTCTCGACCTGGCCGAAGCCCGAGCCGAGGTCGGAGCAGTAGGTGATCGCGCAGGCGTGCTCGAGCGGATCGTCGCTCAGGGGAGTGGGAGTGCGGATCCAGAAACGATCCGAGTGCCGCATCTGGCTCTCGCTGATGCGCGTCCGAGTGACCTCGCGCACGTCGACGAGCAGCGGTGAACGCATGGCGGGCAGCGAATCGGGGTCGGGGCCACCGTTCGTGGTGACGCCGTCGAACACCGGCGACTCCTCGGGCGTGTGAAACGAAGCGAGCATCGAGAAGATCACCTCGCCGTCCTGCACGGCGCGCGCGTGACGTGCGGAGAACGAACCGCCGTCGCGGTCGCGGTCGACGTGGAGCAACACCGGTCGATCGACCTGTCCGGGGCGGAGGAAGTAGCCGTGGAGCGAGTGCGCGACGCGGTCGGGTGGCACGGTGATGCCCGCGGCGCGGAGAGTTTGCGCCGCGACCTGGCCGCCATAGAGCGAGAAGCGCCCGCGGTTCGACGGTGCGACGTCGGCGCGGAACAGATCGCGATCGAGTTGCTCGATGGCGAGAATCGCCGAGAGATCGTCGCGTTGGCGGTCCGCACGCACCGATTTGGGATCAGCAGGCATGACTTCAACGTAGACGTCGGGCTGCTGGCACACTCCCTCCGAGCATCGAGCTCATTCGGTCCCCGTGCAGATCACGGTCCGCGGGCACCCTCGACCGTGTGGCGCAGGGCCGCTCCTGCGCACATGCATCGTGCCGATGGTCGCGCCCGTGTCGAACCTTCTCGCAATGCCGTGTCCGGCACCGGGGCACCGGAGTCCGGTGCACTGCCATCCATCGGTAACGAATCGGTGAGGCAATGGAGGGTCTCCTGGCCGGACGCACACGAGCGCCGTCGCACCGGAGCGTCTGGAGCGGTGCCGGCAGCGGCGGCAACAATGGGCGATCGCTGCGCTGATCCTGCTCAACGGCGCTCCGGGTGTCGGCAAGTCGACGCTTGCCCGCCACCTGGCGGAGCGACGTGCCCTCGCGCTCGTCGTCGAGATCGACGCGCTGCGGACCGGGCTCGGCCAGTGGCGACGACACGACCGGTCCGGGACGATCGCTCGTGACTTGGCAGTGGCGCTCACACGCTCGCACCTCGGCCACGACTTCGACGTCATCGTGCCTCAGTACGTCGAGCAGGTCGCGTTCATCGACCGTCTCGCGTTGATCGCTGCCGACTCGGGCGCGACCTTCGTCGAGTTCCTGCTCGTTGACGACGTCGACGCGGTGATCGACCGATTCAGACTGCGGCGCGCCGAACGTGACGCGCAAGATCCCCACCCCGAGTCCGACCTCGGCGACGAGGATGTCGCCGTAACCGTTCGCGGAGCCTGCGAGCGGCTGGCTGCAAGCGCCCGGAGGCGCGGTGTCCGCGCGATCAGCCTTGCCGCCGGCGTCGATGCCGCGCGCGACGCGATTATGACCGAACTCGAAGCAAGGTACTGACGGCGAAGCGCGGTTGCTCTGCGGCACTGCCCCGTGGCATCGTGTCGTATGGTTGACGAGCGTCCCGCGGTGTGGGTCGGGCACGTAGCGATGAAGGCATCCGATCCGGCGCGCACTCACGATTTCTTCGTCGCGGCGGGCATGACGTCGGTGCACCGCGGCGACGACTTCGCAATCACCGAACTGCGCGGCGGAACGCACCTCATCATCCAGCCCGGAGCGACCGAACCCGGCGACGCGCCGTTCGACCTTATGGTCGATGATCTGGTCGCGTTCCACCGCGACCTGCGCGAGCGCGACGTCGACGTCTCGGACATCGTCGCTGGTGACATCCACGATGCCTTCGTGATCACCGACCCCGACGGCCAGCGCGTCGTCGTGTGCAACAGCCACGTCGTCGGACCGGTCTGACCGCCGTCGACGGCGCGGCGACCTTCTCGAAGCGGGCTCTGCAGGCGCGTGCTTGACTCGCGCGCATGACCACAATCCGCGTCGGCGACATCACCTTGAGCCGCGTCCTCTATGTCGACGCTGCCATCGATCCCGACCCGACAGGGCTTACTCCCGACGAGGTGCGATCGGTGGCCTGGGCCGAGCCCCAGTGGGCCGAGGGCGACCAGGTCCGCGCCGCGGCGTGCGCGTGGGTCGTGCAGGGCGGCGGCCGCACGCTCGTCGTCGACCCCGCCGGCAACATCGACGACATCCTCCACGATCCTGCGACGACCGCCGACCACCAGCAGGCCTTCATCGACGCGTTCGCACGCGCCGGGATCGACGTCGACGTGGTCGACACCGTGCTGCTGTCGCACATCGAGAGCGTCGGCATCACCGCCGTTCGTGACGCCGAACGATCACACGGTTGGCGCCCGTTCTTCCCGAACAGTCGCATCGCGATCAGCGAGCAGGCGCGCCGGCACTTCGACGACGAGCGCGGCGACGACATCGTGAGCGAAGCATTCGGCGCGCTGTTCGCCGACGGTCTGATCGACACGTTCTCGGATGGCGACGCGATCCTCCCGCGACTGCGAGTGGAGTGGACCGGCGCGCACAACCCCGGCCATGTCGCATTCCATGTCGGCGACCCGGTGCAGGCGAGCTTCGTCGGCCACCTCGCCGTCACGCCGTTGCACCTGGCGACGGGACCGTGCGTTCAACAGCACCCCGATCCGCAGCGCGCTTGGGACTGGCTGCAGTCGACCGCGGCTGACGGACGTCAGCTGATCGGGCCGCTCTGGCCATCGCCGGGCGCGGGTCGCTGGGACGGCGCCTCGTTCACGGGCATCGACGCGGCGACCTAGGGCCACGCCATCTGTTGCCATCGCCCCGGGTCGGCTGATCCGCTCGGCGCCCGAGGTCAGCCTTCGTCAGATTCGTGCATCCAAGGGCAGTGGCAGATGCCGATCAGGAGTCCTTCTGGTCCCATGAGCCGAGCGATGACCTGGCCCCACGGTTCGCTGCGGGCCTCGTGGACGAGCGTGTGGCCCGCCGCCTCCAACTCGGCCGCCGCGGCGCTCACCTCGTCTGCTCCCGCGACCTCGAACTCGATCGTCGCCTGCGGCACCGGCACGGTCGCAGGCCAGGCGCGCGTCCCGAAGCACGACTCGGCCGCGTCGGCGAGCGGCCACACGCCGAAGTGACGCACGTCCCCCCAGCCGTCGACCGCGATGTAGTCGCCCGACACGTCCGCGAGCGGCAGGCCGAGCGTGTCCTTGTAGAAGGCACGCGCCGGCGACGGGTCGGCGACGATCGGTGCGAATCCCGCGACGAACATGATTTTCATGACGGCAGGTCTACACGTTCGTGCGCGACTGCGCCACGGCCCGATCGTCGAAAGCGCCACGGCGCGACGACGGCAAGTCGCGTGTGAGGCACGCGGTGCCTCACACAAGATCGAGGAGTGCCGACCAGCCGCCATCGCGCGGCGATGCGACGACATGGTCGGCGAGCGCCAGCGCTTCGTGCGATCCGTCGGCGGGAACGACCGACACGGCCGCGGCCGCGAGCAACTCGACATCGTTCGGACCGTCGCCGATCGCGAGGACACGACTGGAATCAGCGCCCGTCTGCTCGCAGTACTCCACGACACCGACCCACTTCGACAAGCCGAGCGGAGTCACCGTGCACGTGTGTCCGCCCCACTGGTCGGAGGCGCTCACGTGCACCTCGCCGATCCCGATGACTGCAGCCGCGACGCTGCGGAGCGGTTCGACGGCATGTCCGACGATCCCGAACATGAGCACCGGGACCTCCTCGACGACGGCGGTGAGGTCGGCCGCCGCAGCGCTGCTGCCGAGGCCGGCGAGGTGGTCGGGATGGGTCGATGGCGACGACCCGTGGAACGCGTCGTAGCGCGGATGATCGACGTACACGCACGGGTCGAGTCCCGCCGCGATGAACGCGTCGAGGATCCGGCGCGCCGCCGTGGGATCGTGTGCCTGACGGTGATAACGCCGATCGTCGGCGAGGTCGAGTACCAGCGCGCCGTTCATGACGGCTGCCGGCGGTGCGAACCCGAGCGCGGCGAGCGGCCCGCGGGTCGACGCGGCCCGTCGACCGGTCGCGACCATGACCGGTATCCCGCGGCGTTCGAGTTCACGCCACGCGACAACGGTCTCGGGATGGGTCTGCTCGTGGCCGTGCCACAGAGTGCCGTCCAGATCGGTCACGACCAGTTCGATGCCACCCACTCGTGGAGCCTATGGGGTGGCCCGTGTGACGATGGCTCCGTTCTGTCGCGCCTCGGTGGTCAGCGAAGGTCGCGGCGGTCGAACTGCTGCACGCCGACCGCGACCGCGACCAGTGTCACCGTGAGCGCCGGAACGACGCTCGACCACGTGGGACCATCGGCGACGATGATCGGGTCGAGGAACCAGTGCCACGGCGACACGATCGCGATGCGCTCGATTGCCGCGGTGACCGAACCGAAGCCGGCGAGCAGGTAGCCGCCGACGAGCACCGCGGTCGCAGTCGCGAGCGCCGGGCCGCGACTGCCGGTCGCGGCGCCCACGGCGAAGGCGATGGCGCCGTGGGCGAGTGCGAGCGTGATGCTCGCACCGCACGCAGCGATGAGGTTCGCGAGATCGATCCCGTCGAGCAGGTCGACGAGGGGTGCCGTGGAGATGATGCTCGCACTGCTGATCACGCCGAGCACCACCGTGAGCACCACCCACGCGACCGCGCGTTCGAGAGCGATCCGTCGGCGCGCGACCGGCTGGGCGACGAGCCACTGCAGCGTCCCGTCCTCCTCGCTCCCCCCGATCGATCGCGCACCGTTGCTGATCGCGAAGACACACAGCAGGATCGGGAAGGCACTGCCCAGGAGCCGTGCCTGGAGGTAACCCTTCGGTTCGGTGATCGCGAGTTCGCCGAGGTTGCCGATCAGTGCTCGAACCGAGTCGGGCAGGTTGCGGATCGTCTCGGCGAAGCCCTCTTGGCCGCGGATGCTCGGATACAGCGCGTCGTTCATCAACACGTATCCGAAGATGGCGATGGTCCAGCCGAGAAGGCCTCGACGCCGATCGCGGAGGAAGCGTGCCGCGACGATCACGACGGTTCGCGCGGGGGGTCGTGGCGAGACGCGTCGTCGAGATCGTCGACGTGGCGGTTCGGGCACGGCGCGTCGTTCACGAGGTTTCGCCCGCGTAGTACTGGCGGAACACTTCGTCGAGATCATCGTCGCGCGTGATCAGCCGACGCACGTCGAGCGTCGCGGCCACTGCGAGCGTCGGACCGACGTCTCCCTCGACGGTGACCAAGATGCCGCGTGGCAACGGGGTCGCGTCGACAACACCGCGCGCGCCTTCGAAGCGTGATGCCTCGACAGGGTGATCGCAGACGAACTCGATCGTCTGGCGTGCTTCGCGGCGCAACTCTTCGAGTCCGGCGACGCGCACGAGCCGGCCGGTGCGCAGGATGCCGACGCGGTCGGCGAGCGTCTCGACCTCGGCGAGCGCGTGCGACGACAGGAAGACCGCCGTGCCGGCGCGGGCGCGCTCCCGCACGAGGTCGTGGAATTCGTGTTGAAGGAGCGGGTCGAGGCCACTCGTCGGTTCGTCGAGCACGAACAACTCGGGATCGTGCATGAACGCGACGACGATCGCCGCCTTGCGACGGTTGCCGGTCGAGAGCTCGCCGATCGGTCGGCGCGGGTCGAGCGAGAACCGTTCGCACAGCTCATCGGCTCGGCGCCGGTCCGGGGCGCGGCGCAATCGGCGCGACAACTCGATCTCCTCATCAGTCGTATGGCGACGGTCGAACACGACGTCGGCCGGAACGTGCACGAGCCGGGTTCGCACTGACGGGTCGCGCGGCGACCGGCCGAGGACGCGGATAGCGCCGGCGTCGGGTCGGATGAGGTCGAGGATCATGCGGATCGTCGTGGTCTTGCCGGCGCCGTTCGGGCCGAGGAATCCGAAGATCTCGCCGGCCGACACCGTGAGGCTCACCGAGTCGACGGCGGTTCGCTCACCGAAGCGTTTCGTGAGCGCCTCGAGTTCGAGGGTCGCCATCGCCATGACCCTATCGCCCATTGCGCCGGCGGCCGCCGCTGGCACGCGTCGATGCTGGTACCTTGCGACGCTCTGTGCCTGCACCGCGCGCTCGCCGCGCCGCGCGTGTGGGTTTGCGCGATCTCGCGAAGGAGTCTTCGATGACCAAGGTCGGACTGCAACTCCCCAACTTCACCTTCGGCGTACCCGATGACGAGATGTTCGACGTCGTCGCTGCCCTCGCCGGCGCAGCCGAGGATGTCGGCGTCGACTCACTGTGGGTGATGGACCACTTCTTCCAACTCCCCGCGCTCGGCGGTCCCGATCAACCGATCCTCGAGGCCTACACGTTGCTTGGTGCGCTTGCTGCCCGCACTCGTACCGCGCAACTCGGCACGCTTGTCACCGGCGTGACCTATCGCAACCCGGCGTTGCTCGCGAAGATCGTGACCACGCTCGACGTCATCTCGAAGGGCCGCGCGATCCTCGGCATCGGAGCCGCGTGGTACGACGTCGAGCACCTCGCGATGGGCTTCGGGTTCCCCGCGGTGAAGGCACGCATGGACCGGCTTGAGGAAGCCGTGCAGATTTGCCGCGCGATGTTCGACGCCGACCACACCTCGTTCGCGGGACGGCACCACTCGACCGACGACGTGCGTAACCTGCCGCGACCGGTGCAGCGACGGATCCCGATCATGATCGGTGGAGGCGGCGAGCGCCGAACCCTCAAACTCGTCGCCCAATACGCGGACGCCTGCAACATCAACGGTGACGAGTCCACGATCAAACACAAGATCGGCGTACTGCGCGGCCACTGTTCCGACGTCGGGCGCGACCCTTCCGAGGTTTCGATCACGCGTTTGGCGGCAGTGTTCCGCACTTCTTCCGACGACGAGACCCGCCAGACCCGCGAGTTCATCAAGGCGCAGGCGGGCGAGGACTATGTCGCGCAGTTCGACATCGGCAGCGACGACGAGATCCTCTCGAAGCTGGCACGCCTTCGCGAGGTGGGCGTCGAGGAGTTCATCCTCATGTTCCCGTTCGCGACTCCGGCCCAACTCGCTGATCTCGGCCCCTTTGTCGCCGAGATCAAGTCCCTCCCCGCCTGACCCAAGACACGGCTTGTTCCGCCAAACCGGCGGCCCTGGCGACAGCCTCGACCAACAGAGTCAAGAAATTTCACCGTGTCGCCGCCCGAGGGCGGCGACACTGGCGCCGTGCTCAGCGATGCACAAGCCCAGGTGTTCGACCGCTCGGGGATCGTCAAGCTCGACCAGGCGTTCGACCCGGACTCCGCGACCGCGATGCGCGACGTCGTGTGGGCCGAACTCCGGCGACGGCATGGCATCGAACGAGCCGATCCTGCGACGTGGGACCGGCACCTGCCGACCGGCCTGAGGACATCGAAGCGGAGCAGGGTGTTCGAACCCATCTTGTCGGTTGCCGTCTGCGCCGCGCTCGATCGATTGCTCGGCGAGTCACGTTGGTTGTCCCCGAAGCACTTCGGTAACGTCTTGGTGACTATGCCGAACTCGACCGAGTATCGAGTTCCTCATCGGATTTGGCATTCCGACTTTCCACCGACCTTGCCCACCGATCGGCTGAGCGTGGTGAAGCTCTGGGCGCTGTTCGATGAGGTGGCGCCGGGTGGAGCCGGAACACCGCAACTGTCGGGGTCGCACCGGCTGTTCGCGCAGTATGTCGCGGCCACTCGTGAAACCGACTACAAGCGAGCCAAGTTCGGGTTCTTGCGATCGCACCCTTGGCTGCGCGCGCTCACCGTCGACGACGGCGATCCGCGTCGCAACGCGATCTTCATGGACGAGGGCATCGTGATCGACGGAGTCGAGGTCCGGGTGGTCGAATGCACGGGAAGTGCGGGCGACGTTTTCATCACCCATCCGTGGGTCTTTCACTCGATCGCCGACAACGCGACCGAGCGGCCCCGGTTCATGCGCAGCGCGGCAATCTGGGCTGGCGCGGCCGCGACTGTTGGTTGAACTGGTAGCCAGGGCTGCCGAATTCGCGGAAGAAGCCGTGGTGTTGGGCGGGGGAGGCTGGTACGGTCCAGCCGCCTCAACCTGAACCGGTCAAGGAGCGGAGCATGAGCACCCAGGGACTCGAACAAGCTGCAGCAACGGCGCGCGCCGTTCTGGCGGGCACCAGCAAGGAACAACTCGACCTTGACACGCCCTGCGCGTCATGGAAGGTCAAGGATCTGATCAACCACATGATCGGCGCGCAGTACTTCTTCATCTCCGGGGTTGAGGGCACGCCGCCGGCTGGCGACGCGCCCGACTTCGCGGCGGGCGACTTCGTCGCCGCGTTCGACGAGGCGTCGTCACAAGCGATCGCTGCGTTCGGCGGCGAGGGTGTCATGGAGAAGATGCTGACCTTGCCGTTCGGTCAGATGCCCGGCTCGGCCTTCATCGGGCTGGCGACGACCGACACGTTCCAGCACGGCTGGGACCTGGCCAAGGCCACCGGCCAGAACACCGACCTCGCGCCCGATCTCGCGACCGCCTTGCTGGCCGCCGCCCGGGCGGCGATCCAGGATGCGTTCCGCGGTCCCGAGGGCGCACCGTTCGGAGCCGAACAGACCGCGCCAGCCGGGGCGTCGAACGCCGATCAACTCGCGGCGTTCCTCGGTCGCACGGTCTGACCAACGACCGTCCGCCGGCAGTTCAACTCCAAGCGCCTGCGGCGGCGAGCCCGGCGGCCCGCGCCGCGTCAGCGGCGGGTCAACTCGATCGTGATGTTCGCGGTGTCGCAGTTCGCCGGGCGTGACGCTTCGCAGATCCGGTAGACGAGCACGTAGATGCCCGGGTCGGTTCGCCGCATCACGAGCACCGCCCCCGTGCCGGTGTCGAGCCGGATCCGTTGGGTCGGCGACGACACCTGAGTCAGGATGACCGCGGCGAGACTCGCGGGTGCGCCCGCGAGACGGTCGTTCGCCAGGACGTTCGCGATCGGTGTGCTCGGGTCGCGCGACGACCCGCGTCCGCTGTCGTCGACGGCATCGATGGTCGACGGCGTGACTTCGATTGTCGCGCTCGACACCGCGCAATTCGCAGGGTGCGCGGTTTCGCAGATCTGGTAGTCGACGGTGTGTGTCCCCACCGCCGCGGTCGCGGCGACGCTGATCACGCCACTCGACTCGAGCGTGATCGCGGGATCGCTGCTGAGCGAGTTGGTGATGGCGACCCCGAAGTACGTGACCGGCCCACCGTCGAGCGTGTCGTTCACCAAGAGATTGACCGCGTTCGCGGTTCCGGGGAGCGAGACCGTGGCGGCGTCGGGGTTCGCGACGATAGCGAGCGTCGTGACGTCGATCGTGACGGTCGCGACGTCGCAGTTGTTCGGGTCAGAGGTTTCACACGCCGAATACCGGAGCGTTTGCAGTCCGTAGCCGGTGGTCGCTCTCAAGGTGATCTTTCCGGCCGACGGGTCGAAGAACAGTCCAGGATCGCTCGCGTCGAGTTGCGTCAGGATGGCGTCGAGGAGGGGCGCGCCGGCGAGCGTGTCGTTGGCGAGCACGTTCGCGACCGCCACCTGGCCGGGCTTCGCGGATGCCCAGTCGTCGACGGCATCGATGGCGTTCGGCGCGCGCACTTCGACAGTCGCGACGGCCGAGGCACAGTTCGCGGCGGCGAGTTCGTCGCAGATCGTGTAGCCGAGCGTGTAGGTCCCCACCGGTGCCCCGGGCGCGACGTGCACCGTGCCGGTCGCCGGATCGAGCGCGATCCCTGCGGCGCTCGCTTCGGGTGCCGCGCTCGCGCTGATGTCGACGTGCCCGGTCGTCGCAGTGAAGCCGCCGTAGCCGTCGTTCGCCAACACGTCGGCGATTGCCACGCCACCGAACGTGCTCGTGTTCCCGGCATCGTCGCTGGCGCTCACGGCGGGCGGCGGGACAGCAACGTCGGGGTCGCGGGCGATCGCGATCGCCGAGGGGGCGTCGCCGACGACGATGGTGTCGACGACCGCGAGCGTCGCGCCGTTGGCGACCTTGACCGAGTCGATGCGTGGCACGGTGATGTAGACGTGAGCGCTGTCGGGCGTCACCGCGATGCCCGCGCCGGTGTTCTGGAGCGAGAACGCCGTGCCGCCGGCGCCGAGGTCGATCTGACCGATCCAACTCGTCGCGTCGGTGTCGAGCACCCGGACGGTGCGACCGCTCACGAAACCGGCGCCATACCCCGTGTCGATCCAGGTGGCCTGCACCGCGACGTAGAGGCGATTGCCGTCGGGCGCCACGGCCATCGCCCCCGGCAGCGCGAGGAACGGGATCGTCTGCGAGACGGCATTGGTCGCGAGATCGACGACCAAGACGTTGCCTGCAAAGAACGTCGATTCGCTGACATACGCGAGCGTGCCGTCCGGCGACACGACGACATTGGTCGCAACGCCGTTGGGGAGCGCGATCGTCGTGGCCGCGCCCGTGGCGAGATCGATCCGAGTCAACTCGGTTGAGGCGACGAGTGCCGTCGCGCCGTCGGGGGTGATCGCGATCGGACCTTTGGCGACGTCAGCGAGCGGTGCCGAGACGGTGTCGGTGCTGAGGTCGATCGCGAGCAAACCCTCGTCCGCCGCGGCGTAGAGCGTGGCGCCATCTGGCGCGAGGGCGAGGTGCGTGGGAGCGCCGCCGACCAGGATGCTGCGCTCGACCGTGTCGCTCTGCGTCGACACGACGTCGACCTGTCCGGCCCCGGGGCGGCTGACGTAGGTGCGCGTGCCGTCGGGTGATGTCGTGACGCGCGACGCTCCGTCGGCCGCGACGGTCGTGTGGATCGGAGTGCCGTCACCCGCGGTCGGGTGATGGTTCGCGGTGTCGATCACCTCGAGGCCACCGGCTTGCACCACGTAGACGCCGACGCCATCGGCCACGCCGTCGGCGCGCAAGGTTGCGAACGCGGTGCCCGCGGCAGCGGTGCACACGATGGCGCCGAGTGCGATGCGTGCTCGGGCGCGCGCGGCGCGACGCCGGCTCGGAGTACGGAATTGAGCACGCGAAGACGAGCGCATTGAGCGTCTCCTCGAATGGTTGGTGCGGGCGGGCGGGCGGGTGAAGCGGGCACAGCGTGAGAACGTCAGAACACCGCAGCGCGGGGACGATCAAGAGTTCGGTGATCGGGGCCTCTCCTCGCACTGCAGTTCAACCGTACGTCCCCTTTGCTCTGCCGATAGCGGGACGTTGGTCCTAGGACCATGCCGAACGCCCGGTCTCGTCCCTGTTCACCTGTATCGACGGATTGGCCGGAATTCCTGACTTCGCCGGGATCGGCAGGATCCGTTCGTGCCCCGAAACCCCACATCGAAGTCGTGATCCCGGACTCGAACGGTGGCGCCATCGCAACCGCGACGCGTCGAAACGACCCTGGTCGTGGCCCGCGCACGACGAGAAAGGCCGAACTTGTGTCATCGTGGGTACGGTGGGTCGGCTCCAACAGCGTCAGGAATATGTCTTCTTCGCATCCCTGCGCCGCGCCGCGCCCGGCCTTGGCGCGGCATGGTGGACCCTGCTCGTCGTGCGGGGCCTGCTGCCGGCGTCGTTCGCGATCGCGACCGGGTCACTCGTCCGCGCGGTGACCGACGCTGAGCCATTGACCGGGCCGTTGGTCTTCGTGGGGGTCGTGTTCGTTGCGATGAACGTGCTCACGCCGCTCCACCAAGCGGTCGGCGCGAACCTCGGGAGCCGCCTTGCCGCGTGGCTGAACGATCGGCTGGCGGTGGCGACGACGCGCCCCGAAGGCCTTGCCCATCTCGAACGGGTCGAACTCACCAACGACTTGACGATGGCGCGTGACTTCGACCTCGGGATCACCGGCCCGCCGCTCGACATCTCGATGGACTTCATCGGCAGCGGCCTTGTGCGCCTCGTCGGCGGCCTGGTGAGCGCCGTCGTGCTGTTCGGCTTCGCGTGGTGGGCGCCCGTGCTGCTCGGCGGCGCGTGGCTCAGCACGCACTGGTTGCTGCGCGAGAGCGCAGTGTGGCGCGACCGCAACACCGACGAGGTGCGTTCGGCGCAGCGTCACGCCGAGTACGCCTACCGGCTGGCTGTCGATGCGCCCGCGTCCAAGGAAGTGCGCCTCTTCGGGCTCGCGCCTTGGGTCATCGACCGCTTCGTCAACCGGCGCACCCATCTCTACGACCTGCAACGCCACGCGACGCGCTTGCGCGAGCGGTCGGTGGCGACGGCATTGCTCGTCGTGCTCGCGGCGAACGTCGCGGTGTTCTGGTCGATCGCCGATGCCGCGGCTGACGGGCGGCTGGCGTTGTCGTCCGCGGTGGTGTTCATGACGAGCGCCGTCGGGGCGGTCACGATCGCGTTCGGCGGTTGGAGTTGGGCGCTCGACGGTTCGGCCGCGCCCGTCGCCGCGGTGCTGCGACTCGAATCGGCTATGGCAGCCGAGGGTGGACTGACATGCGGCAATACATCGGCGACCGGCCGACCGGCGCGCGAGATCCGTTTTCGCGACGTGACGTTCGCGTACCGCGACGGCAGCCGACCGGTGCTCGAGCACTTCGACCTCGACATCCCCGCGAGGTCCTCGCTCGCGATCGTCGGCCAGAACGGCGCCGGCAAGACGACGCTCGCCAAGCTGCTGTGTCGCTTGTACGACCCGCAGTCCGGCGCGATCGAAGTCGACGGCACCGACCTGCGCGCGTTCGATGTCGACTCGTGGCGCAGCCGCGTCGCCGCGGTGTTCCAGGATTTCGTCCGGTACGAGCGATCGTTGCGGTACAACGTCGCACCTCTCGGTGCGGGCGACCGCGATGTGCGGGACGCGCTTGAGGCCGCCGGTGGGAGCGACCTCGCGGCGCTCGACGTCGTGCTCGCCAAGGGTTACCCCGGCGGGATCGACCTGTCGGGCGGCCAGTGGCAGCGAGTTGCCCTCGCGAGGGCGATGTGCGCGGTCCGGCTGGGCGCGGGTGTTGTGCTGCTCGACGAACCGACGGCGCAACTCGACGTCCGTGGCGAGTCGGAGATCTTCCAACGGTTGCTCGACGCGACGCGCGGGTGCACGACGATCCTGATCTCGCACCGGTTTTCGACCGTGCGCCACGCCGACCGCATCTGCGTGCTCGAACACGGTCGCGTCGTCGAACTCGGCACGCACGACGACCTGATGGCGCAGCGGGGCCGGTACCACACGATGTTCGATCTGCAGGCGAGTCGGTTCGTCGAGACCGACGATCAGGGTATGGAGGTCGTCTATGACCAACTCTGATCAGACGAAGGCGGCGCGGGCGGCCGACGACCTACCGCCGGCACTGCGATCGCTCTGGCGTACGGTCCGTCTCGGCCATCGCGCCGAACCCAAGCTGCTGGCGCTCGCGTTCGCGATGACCGTGTTCACCGCGCTTCCGGATGCGTTGATCGCGCTGTGGCTCGGGTTGCTCGCCGACGGACTGCTCCACGACGACCGCGGCCGCATGGTGCTCGCGGCGATCGGACTCGCGATCAGTTCGACCGGAACCTGGTTCCTGAGCATCGTGTTCGAACGGCTCCAGCGACGGTTCCGTGACCGAGTGGCGGTCGCGCTCGAGTCGCACGTCGCGCGTCTCCAAGCGAGCGTCGCGACGATCGAACATCATGAACGCCCCGAGTACCTCGACCGGTTGGTGGTGCTGCGCGATCAGGTGTTCGCGCTCGATCACCTGTTCATGTCGTTGTTCTCGACCGCGGGTTGGATCATCCGGCTGGCGGTGACCGTCGGCTTGCTCGCAGCGATCCATCCCGCGCTGATCGTACTCGTCGTCTTCGCGATCCCGACCGTGTGGACCGCGACGTGGCGACCCGGAGTCGAACGCGTGGTCGAAGAGAGCGTGGCGTCGCAGCGCCGGCTCGCCCGGCATCTCTTCGACGTCGCGACCACCGCGCCGCCGGGCAAGGAAGTCCGCGTCAGCGGCAACGCCGCGAACCTCGTCGCCGAACGCCGCGCGGCATGGGACGCGTGGTACCTGCCGGTCGCGCGGGCGCGATGGGCGAGCGCGGCGTGGCACACCGCCGCGTGGGCGGTGTTCGGGCTGGCGTACGTCGGCGCCATCGTCTTCGTCGCCGACGGACTCGGGCGCAGCGCGGGCGCGGTCATCCTGGTGCTGACGGCGGGCAGCCGCCTGAGTCAGTACGTCGGTGCGGCGGTGGGTGAACTCGGCTTCCTGCGCGGGATCTGGCTGGACTCGTCGCGCCGGCTCACCTGGCTCGAGGACTACGCCGCAGGGGTGGCCGCCGACGCCGACCTCGATCCGCCCGACACGCTCGACCAAGGGATCCGGTTCGAGCACGTGACGTTCACTTATCCGGGGACCGAACGCGTCGTGCTCGACGATGTCGATCTCCGGTTACCTGCCGGAGCAGTGGTCGCGATCGTGGGCGAGAACGGCGCGGGCAAGACCACGCTCGTCAAGTTGCTGGCACGCATGTACGCGCCTGACTCGGGCCGGATCCTGGCCGACGGCGTCGACATCGCCCGTGTGCGCGACGACGCGTGGCGCGACCGGCTGGCCGGTGCGTTCCAGGACTTCTTCCGGTTCGAGTTCCAGGCGCACACCACCGTCGGCCTCGGCGACGAACCGCGCCTCGACGACCGGCCCGCAGTCGAGACGGCAGTCGATCGGGCGGGTGCCGACGACGTCGTCGAGCGTCTCGCGTACGGGCTTGACACCCAACTCGGCCCGACCTGGGACGAAGGCGTTGAGGTGAGCTTCGGTCAATGGCAGAAGCTGGCACTGGCGCGGGGGTTCATGCGCGACGAGCCGCTCGTGCTCATCCTCGACGAGCCGACGGCGGCGCTCGACGCCGAGACCGAGCACGCCTTGTTCGAGCGGTATGCCGCGGCGTCGCGCGCGGATCAGGCGACCCGCGGCCGGGTGACGATCCTGGTCTCGCACCGGTTCTCGACAGTGCGCATGGCCGACCTGATCGTCGTGCTCGACGGCGCGCGCGTCGTCGAAGTTGGCACGCACGACGAGCTGATGGCGCGCCGTGGCCAGTACGCCGAGCTGTACACGATCCAAGCCGCCGCCTACCGCTGACCTCACCTAACCGTCGTCGTGAATGCGAGCGGGTTAGATGGCGGCAAGTTGGACGATCAGCACCGCCGTCATCGCCGTGAGGCAGACGAGGTGGTCGCTGCAGATGCGCCGGGCGAGGGCGGTCTGGGTCGCGAGGTCGTCATCGCGACGACCGAGACGGCGGGCGTTTCCGAACACGCGGCCGACGGCGAGTCCTGGTCCGAGCGCGGCTCCGACGAACGTGGTGACGCTGACCCAGCCGGGCGTCCCGTCGCGGACCGCCTGCGTGATTGCCGAGCCGACGAACACGAGCATCGCCACCGCAACGAGCCGGCCCATTGGCGACGCATCAGTCGTCACGCGCCTGTAGTAGCGACTGATCGAGTCGAGCACGGGCTCGGGCAGCATGAGCGCGCCGCGGTGGCGAAGCACTTGCACGTCGAACATCAGGTCGAACCACAGCACCGCGATCAGGAAACCGTTGCCGGCGAGCACGAGACGGTCGGCCATCGTCAGCGACACCCGATGGGGCGCGAGGAGTCGTTGGCGGCGACGCCGCGGCGGTTTTCGTGTGATCGGCGCGCGAGAGCGACGATGGCACTCGGAACAGGGAACCGAGTCGCGCGATGGGTGAAACGGCGTTGCCAGCGTTCGATGCACCGAGCGTAGGTGTCCTGGTGCCCGCACCGCGCGGAGCTTGCGGCGCGTCTTCCGCGGCCGGAGCACATCGGAGGAACGGGTCGGTCTCGCACCCCCCGCACGATCCGCACGAGCGCGGCCAGTGAGATCCTCATAGATTGCGGGCATATCCGTGTGCACGCCCGTGTTGGCGAGCCTGGACATTCGCATGAACACGCAAGAACGCCCAAGAACACGAACGAATTCATCGATCCGGAGACATCTGGAACCGGGGAACGGAGCACCTTGTGGGTCTGGTCATCGGCGGCATCGTCGTCGCTTTCTTGCTCGCGCTCGTCCTGTTCAACTCGATCAGCCTCATCGGCCCGACCGAGATCGGGCTGGTCATCAAACGCTTCGCGTTCAAGAAGCTGAAGGACGACAACCCGATCGCGTTTCACGGTGAAGCCGGGTACCAGGCGGATCTGTTGATGCCGGGTCTCCGGTTCCGTCTCTGGCCGGTGTACGGAATCAAGAAGCACCCCTGGGTGCAAATCCCCGCAGGCGAGATCGGCGTCGTCGTCGCACAGGTCGGCAAACCGCTCCCCATCGGCGCGAAGAGCGCGCACTACGACCCTCGGTTCGGCAACTTTTCGAGCGTTCGGGCCTTCCTCGAGGGCGGAGGCGAGAAGGGCGTGCAACGCCCGGTGCTTCCTCCCGGAACCCTGATTCCGATCCACCCCGTCGCCTTCCTCGTGATCAGCGCTCGCCAGGTCTATGGCGTTCCGGTCGCGCCCGAACTCGAACAGCGCGCCAAGGCGACGGGCGGCGTCATGCGCCCCGAGTCGTTCGGACTTTCACCCGAACAACTCAGGGTCGTCGTGATCGCACCGCTCGGGCCGACCGACATGGTCGGGATCGTCACCGCGCTCGAGGGCGAGCCGCTGCCTTCGGGTGACATCGCCAGCCGTCTCGGCGCGTACTCCGACGTGGTGCCGCTCGAACAAGGTGGCGCCACCGATGCCGACATCATCGATGTGTTGCTCGGCAACAAGAACACGCTGCACAACAACTATCAGGACTTCCAGGCGTTCCTCGAGCACGGCGGCAAGATCGGGTTGCAGCACGACCCGCTCATGTACGGCGCGTACCTGCTGAACCCGTTCCTGATTCAGGTCGAACTCGTGCCGATGCTCGTCGTCAACCAGGGAGAGGTCGCGGTCGTCAAGGCCTATGTCGGCCTGCCCACGAGCGACATGTCTGGCTCGGAGTTCAAGTTCGGTTCGATCGTGCGGCCGGGTCACAGGGGCATCTGGCAGGAGCCGCTCCGCACCGGCAAGTACCCGATCAACCCGCGGTGTTACGCAGCCGAGATCGTGCCGACATCGATCCTTACGCTCAACTGGTCCGACACCGTGTCGACCGCGCACAGCCTCGACGCGAACCTGAAGCCGATCGAGGGCAAGAGCCGCGAGGGCTTCATCTTCAGGATCGAACTCCAGGTGCAGATCCACGTTCCCGACACCCGCGCACCCAAGGTCATCTCGATGGTCGGCACGATGTTGAACCTCGTCAACGAGGTGCTCCAGTCGGCGGTCGGCAACCACTTCCGAAACACGCTCCAAGACCTCGAAGCGGTCCGCTTCATCGAGACCCGCATGCAGGTGCAGCAGGCCGCGCTGACCGCGATCATGCAGTACCTCGGGCTGTACGAGGTCGAGACCAAGGGCGTGTACATCCAAGACGTCGTGTTCCCACCCGAACTCGTCGAGGTGCTCACCAAGCGCGAGATCGCCAACCAGGAGAAGGCGACCTTCGCCGAAGAGGAGCGCGCGCAGATCGCGCGAATCGAGATGGAGAAGGCGAAGGGAACCGCCGAGATGCAAGCCTCGCTCGCGCAATCCGCCGTTGGCATCGAGATCAAGAGCAACGAGGCGCGCGCGCGTGAAGCAGAAGCCCGCGGCGAGGCGAGCTATGTCGAACTCACCGGCCGCGCCGAAGCGACCAAGACCGAGGCGATCGGCCTCGCGGAAGCGAAGGCAGTCGAGGCGCTCGGCCTCGCTCGCGCCGAAGGGTTCTCCGCCCAGCGTGAAGCCATCGGCGAGTTCGCCACTGCACTTGTCGCCGTGGCCAATGCGGTCGCCGAGGGCAAGATCACTGTGGTGCCCGAGGTTCTGGTGACCGGCAGCGGAGGCGGATCGGTCGACGGGCTCGCCGCGACGATCATGCGTGCGCTCAACAACGGCGGGCTCGGGAGCAACTCCGAACCCGTCCCGGCAGCGGTCGGCGCGGCGAGCGATCACCTTCCGCCGGGCGATGAGGACCATGCGGCGTCATGAGGAGTTGACTGTTCGACGTTCATGACGCCGGAACAGCTGTGGTGGGGCTGAGTCGAATCAGCCTTCGATCGGGGGACCGCTCGAGCGGCCGCGGCCGCTGCCGCCGATCGGCGCCCACATGGCGAGCACGATCCCGAGCACCAGGCCGACGATCGGCAACAGCGTGAGCAGCACGCTGTCGAGTTGCACCACGCCGAAGAACAACAGGTCGAGGCCGAGGAACAAACCGAAGAAGAAACCTGAGATTGCCGCCAGTACCGGACGTCCTCGCATCACATCACCTCGGTCGCGCTCGAATCGACAGATACAGACCGGCGATCGAGATCACCGTGAAGGCCATTGACCCCCAGACGAGCGGACTCGTGCCCTCGATGGTGACGACGACCGTGCCGGAGCAGTGGATCCCCGGTTCGTCGTGGAACCCTGACACGGGGATGTCGATCCCCGCGATCACCGAGGGCAGGTCGTATACGTAGGTGCCGTTGTTGCCGGGCTTGGAACTCTTCTCGCCGTCCTTGCCCCACTCGCCGACGGTCTGGTCACCGATCGGCGGAGGGAACGCGACCGTGACCTCACCTGAGGTCTCTCGCTCGCCTGAACGACCCGACGACCCCTCCCAGGCGACCTTTCCCGTCCGTGGGATCGTTGCCTTGTCAGTGGTCTTGGCGTCGTGGCGCGCGCCGGTCTCCACGATCGTGCCCGACGCGGTGCACGGCCCGTCGAGGCTCGCCGCCGCAGGGTCTGCGAACGCGAAGATCGATGCGGCCGCGAGGCCGACCATCACGGCCGGGGTGGCGACTCGTCGTGCAGTGCAACATCCCGTGGCGGCTCCCCCGTGGGCCGGTCAGCTTGCGGGAGACGCTACGGCCCTGCCCGGCAGTGTGTCCAGGGACCTTCGCCTCGCGCGCGCGCTGACCAAACGGTCCGGCTCAGCGACGTGTACGGCGCGAACTCGTCGCCGGGGCTTCAGAACAACGAGCGTTGCGGATCCGAGCCGTCCCACGTGAGGTGCGCGTCGCGGACGGTGGTGGCGAGCCACGAGGTCATGGCGTTGAGTTCCATGATCTCGACGAGACCAGGGCCACCAATGTCGTAGTACGCCCACCGCGCGCTGCCGCCGCCGTCGCCCTCAGCGAGGGCCTCCCAGCCGGCGTCCGTCGCAGCACCGGCCCAGTCGGACCAGTCCTCGACCCACCAGGCATGGTGATGGAAGCCGCGGTGGCCCGCGTCGAGAAACTCGCGGAACGGCGACGCTGTGCCGTCGTGCGTCGTGATCAACTCGACCTGCATCTCGCCGGAATTGGCGAAGCCGATCGTCAGGACGGGTTCGACCGACTGCCCGCGATGGACGTATCCCGATTGCCGCATCTCGCACATGAAGTACCACGGGCCCACGCCGCGTGCGACCCATTGCGCTACCTCGGCATCGAAGTCCTCGGCCGCGACGACGTAGGCGAACTGGCGGATGACGCCGGGGAGTCGCGGGCCAGGCACGCGTCCACGCTACCGGGGTACCGTCAGGCCATGTCAGAGCGCTCCACCACTGGCGTCATCCCGCGCACCATCGTCGGCCCTGAGGCGGCGGGTCTCGATCCGGCCAAGGTTGATGCGTTGCTCGCGCGAGCCCGCCGCGAGATCGACGAGGGCTTGTTGCCGAGTTGCCAGGTCGCGATCGGGCGCCACGGCAAGCTCGGCGTGTTCGAGACCCTCGGTGCGGGGACGAACCAGTCGCGCTACGTCATGTACTCGGCGACCAAGGCCTTTGTCGCGAGCGCGTTCTGGCTGCTCCTCCAGGAGGGTCGCATCACGCTCGACACCAAGGTCGCAGACGTCATCCCCGAGTTCGCGACCAACGGCAAGGACGTGATTGTCGTCGAGCAGGTGATGCTGCACACGAGCGGGTTCCCGTACGCGCCGCTCGGTCACCCGCAGTGGGAGACGCGCCAGGGTCGGCTCGAAGCCTTCGCGCGCTGGCGGCTCAACTGGGAACCCGGCACACGATTCGAATATCACGCGACGACCGCACACTGGGTCCTCGCCGAGTTGATCGAGCGCATCGACGGGCGCGATCACCGGGTGTTCCTGCGCGAAGTGATCCTCGAACCGCTCGGGCTGCGCGACGTCGAGCTCGGCGTCGCGACCGAGCGGCTCGGCGAGGTGAACCGTGTCGTCGCGTGCGGCGAACCGGCGACGCCCGACGAACTCGAGTCGGCGATCGGGGTCCGCGATCTCGGACCTGGCACGATCCCGACCGAGCAGCTCACCGCGTTCTCGCGCGACGACGTGCTCCAGGTCGGGGTTCCGGGCGGCGGGGGAGTCACGACCGCGGCCGACGTGGTTCGCTTCTACCAGGCGCTCCTCGCCGGCGGGCCCTGGACCGACGCGACGCGCCGTGCGTTCACGGCCGAGGTCCGCAACCGCTTCAAGGACCTGATGGGTGTCCCCGCGAACCGCACGCTCGGTCTCGTCGTGAAGGGCGACGACGAGTTCGCGTTCATGCGGCACGGCCGGACCTGTTCGCCGCGCACCTTCGGTCACGCAGGCGCGGGCGGCCAGATCGCCTGGGCCGACCCCGAAACCGGGATTTCGTTCTGTTACCTGACGAACGGCATCGACGAGCACGTGCTCCGCCAGTGGCGGCGCAGCGCGGCGCTGTCGAACCGCGCCGCCGTGTGCGCGGCGGCCTAACGTCGCCCGGGTGGAGCGGCGCCGCCTCGACTGCCCGGCCCCCGTCGACCTCGCGCTCACCTGCGGCCCGCTCGTGCGCGGCCGGCGCGACCCCGCCCACCTCCTGAGCCGCTCCGAGTTGTGGCGAGCGACGAACACGCCCGACGGGTCGGCCACGGTGCATGCCGTCGTGCTCGCCGCCGATCGCGCGATCGAAGTTGAGGCGTGGGGCGCCGGTGCCGGTTGGTCGATCGCTCATGCCGACGGCATGTTGGGGCTGCTCGACGCCGACGACTTCGTCTGCGACCACCCAGTCGTTCGGCGCGCGCAACGATTCGCGCCGGGACTGCGCATGTGCGCGACCGGCGCGCTGATCGACGTGCTGCTCCCGACCATCATCGATCAGCGGGTGACCGGAGTCGAGGCGAAGCGCACTTGGTTCGGCCTGACCCGCGCCCTGGGCGAACCGGCGCCCGGCCCGGTTGCCCTTCGAGTACCGCCGCACCCTGATCGAATCGCGGCGTTGAGCGACTACGAGCGGCGACGCTTCGGGATCGAGGCCAGGCGCGGCGCCGCGCTGGTCAGCGCCGCGCGCGATGCCAGGCGGTTGCAGCGCGCCGCGGTGCGCGGCAGTCAAGTTCTGCAACGCGCGCTGCTCTCGCTTGCCGGGGTCGGACCGTGGACCGCGGCTTCGGTCGCCCAGGTCGTGTGCGGCGATGCAGATGCGGTCGCGGTGGGTGATTGGCATCTTCCTCGGATCGTGGGGTGTGCACTGGCGGATGAGCCTCGTGCCGACGACGCCCGGATGCTCGAGCTCCTCGAGCCCTTCCGCCCGCACCGAGCGCGCGTGGTTCGACTGCTCGCGGCTGCGGCGATGGGCCCGGCGCGCACCGCTCCCCGTGCCGAGATCCCCGATCTGCTCGGCCGCGAAGTTCGTGGCGAGCGCGACTTCCGGGTCCGGCGCAGCCTGCGCTTGCGCGAGCACTGAACCCCGCTGGACCGCACGGCTCCGACCCGCCGGGTGGCGAGGCCGGGTATGAACCGAGCAGTCGAAGCCCCGGCTGACTTCCCTGGCGTTACCGGCCCTCGCTACTCTCTGCACAGACCGTGCAATCTTCCTCCGGGGATCGGGAGTTCACAATGGCGCAATCCACGAGCGGCGACGCGCGACGACTCGGCATCACGATGATGGTGACCGGCGGTGTCGCAGCCGCCGGAGCGCTCGCCGTCGACTGGGTTCGTTATGCCGACGACGATGTGCTTGCAGCCCGCGAGGCGATCTTCGACTTCTCGGTCGCGACCCATGTCGTGTTCTTTGCCGGTTTGTGCGTTACCGCGCTCGGCGCGCTGGTGATGCTGTTCGGGCGCTACGTGCTGCGCGGCGGTGTCTTCAACGTTGTCGTCGCCCTCGCTGCGGTCGGACTCGTCAGCGGGAGCGCAGCCGTCGCGAGTGCCAGTAAGTACAGCGATCCGATCGGCAATCCGACCGGTGATCATCACGCCGACACGGGATCGACATCGACCGATGACCATGCTGACATGGATTCGACAGCGACCGATCACCACGCCGGCGCGGGCAGCGCCAATGGCGCGGCGCCAGCCTCGACGGATCCGGCGGCCGACCCGGAGGGCGATGATGCCCACGAGCACGCGGTCAGCGATCCGAGCGCGCCGATCGAATCCGGCCAGGTCATCCCCAGCACCGCCGACGGCACCTCGCCGTGCGAGATCGCGCAGCCGGCGCCCGCGTCTCCCGGGCAGGCCGGAGCGGGCGAGGGCGGACAGGAAGACCAGGAGGCCGGCGAACACGGTCATCGAGGTCTCGTGAAGCAGTACCCGCTCACCGCCGCGGAGCGCAAGCAACTCGCGGCACAGATGGTGGCGGCGCGCAGCGTCATCGACCAGTTCCCGACCGTCGCCGATGCCGAGGCGGCCGGCTACGCGAAGAGCACGCCGTTTGTGCCGTGTATCGGCGCGCACTACACCAAGCTGTCGCTCATCGGGAAGTTCGATGCGGCGGCACCGAGCGAGTTGCTCTACGACGGTACCGACCCGGACAGCAAGATCCTCGGCCTCAGCTACCTGCTGCTCAACGTGGGTGGACCGCCCGAAGGTTTTGCCGGCGAGAACGACATCTGGCACCAGCACAACGCCAACGGCGGACTCTGCCTGAAGACCGGGAGCGCGCTCGTCATCGGCGGCGAGGAACTCTCCGACGAGGAGTGCGCGGCGCGCGGTGGCTACAAGGCCGGCGACGTGATGGAGGACATCTGGATGGTGCATGCCTGGGTCGCGCCGGGGTGGGAGTGCAGCTGGGGTGTGTTTGCCGGCGAGTGCCCCGAACTCGGAGGCCGCCTCGGCGGCACCGCCTTCGACTGACCACCGTTTGGCGCACAACTGCGCGAGGTCGACAGTCGTGCGCCAGTTGGAGGTGGGTCAGTGGAGCGGGGACCAGGTTGCGGTGCGCAGCAGGCGGCTCTCCCAGTCGTCGCGCATGGCGAGCGCGTCGTGCATCCACGTCCCGGGTTGTTTCACCGCCGCGGGGAGGTCCCGGGTGAACAGCGCCGGGAGCCGTTCGGGGAACAGCACCCGCTGCCACAGCACGACCTCGCGCCGGCGTGGCGCGCCGAGCGCCGCCTGGAAGACCGCGACCAACTCGAGCAGGCTGCGCTCGCTGCGCGTGTCGAGGCTCGGCGCGTAGTGGGTGCGCGCCGCTTCGAGGTACTCGTCGAGTTTCCCCTCGTACGGCCAAGCACTGTCTTCCATGAACAATGCCTGCAGCGCGGGCGAATCGAGCTCAGGGGCGTCGGGCGCGAGGGGCACCGCGTCGAGTTCGGGGAGTGCGGGTGACCAGGCGACGGGAAGGAGCAACTTTCCGACGACCTCGTGTCGCATCGTGTCGGCGTGCGCGGCCCACGAGCGCAGGTCGCCGTGTTGCACCCGGCGGGCGAGCCGTTCGTAGGCCGCGCCGTCGCGCAGCAACGTCACGGTCGTCGCTTGATAGGCGCGACCCGTGCCGTGAGCGAGCGTGAGGTACCAACCGAGGCGCGTGTCGGCGTCGGTCGCGACTTGCGGGAGCCAGCCGTCGCGCACATGGTCGGCGAAGGCTTCCTCGTGCCGCCCGACCAGGGTGTGTACCTCGTGCAACAGCAACACGTCGTTCAATCCCCGCTCGCGACGATCGCCGCGATCACGTCGTGGAGCGCGGCATCGGCGAGCGCCCGCAGTTCGTCGTCGGTGCGGTCCTGAATGGGGTGAGGGACGAACACCGCCGCAGGATCGGCGCCGAGCGACGCGGCCTGCGCGGCGCCGGCGGCGATGAACTCGGTCGACGCGACATAGACCATCGGCACCCCGACCGACTCGATGTTCACGGTGTCGTGCACACTGCACGACGTGCAACTCCCTCAATCGGCCAGCGCTTCGACCACCACGTCGCACTTCGCCGTGATTTCATGACGGAGATCGACCGGAGCGGGCTTGGTGAAGGTCGGCTTACGGAACCGCACGACGTCGGCACCCTGCGCGGCGATCAACTCCGCGAGTCGGTTGAGGAAGACGTCGCCGCGCGGCTTGCCGATGTCGAGCAGACCGACGGTCGTCCCGGTCAGCGACGCCGGCCGCGCTGCTCGATTCCGTGTCGCGGGAGTGCGTTCGCCGGTCGGGTCGAGCAGTGTCCGTGTCATCGTGTGATCTCCTTCGTGACGATCTCGGATCCGACGGCGCCGCTCGCCCATCCGCCGATGATCGCAGAGAACAGGCCTGCTTCGCCGCCGGCGTGCACGATCTGCAGGCCGCCGTCGCGGAACTTCGGCAAGGTGTGTCCGGCGAAGGCCGGGGGCATTCCCTCGGCGATGTCGTCGACGCCGTGGGCGATGTCGTCGCCCGCGAGTTGGAGGCGCGTGTTGAGTTCGCCGCGCAGGCGTGCCTTCGTCCATCGGGCGTCGCGGAACACTCGGGCGTGCTCAGGACTGACGACCAGCCAGGCGTCCCAGATAAACGCGTTCTTCGGGTGGCCAACGGTGCGCAGGCAGGCGGCAAGGCTGTTGGTCAACGACTCGGGGGTCCGGCTCAGCTGATCGACGACACCCTGGACGCCCCCGGCCGCGAAGAGCGTGACCGTGCTTTGCGTCGGCGCGAAGCCGCGCTCGACGTGCAGCGGCTCCCACGGCGAGTCGTGCTCGCGTTCGGCGAAGCAGAAGGTGTACTTGCCCGGCTGACCGAGCGTGGCACGGTCGATCTCGCCGGGCCGGCCGCCGCCGACGTTGCGGATGACGAGTTGCAGGGCACGACCGATCGTCGCGTTCGCGCGATTGCCTTGCCCGAGCGCGTTGACGCCGCTGTTCATGCCGATCGCGCGGGAGATCGGCCCGTTGACGAGCACGAGCGGCCCGCTGAACCACGTGGTGCACAACAGGCCGTGCGCGTTGAACTCGTCCGTGCAAGCGGCCTCGACCGCGGCGATCACGACGGGGAGATACTCGGGTTTGCAGCCGGCCATGACGGCGTTGATCGCGATCTTTTCGACGGTGCATTCGACGAGGTCGGGCGGTGCGAGTACGACGACGTCGTCGGGTGCCCGAGTCGAGCCCGTGAGCATGAGCGCGACCCGTTCGGCGGTCGGCGGCACGACCGGGAGGCCGTCGGTCCAACCCCGCTCGAACATCGCCTCGATCTCGTCCTCGCCCGAGCCGAGTTCGACGCGCCGGCTGCCGAGTTGTTCGATCTTCGCCGCGACGGCGCGCGCCTCGGCGATGTCGGGGTCGTTCGTACGGCTGCCGCAACCCGGACGGTACTCGGGGAGCGCGGCGCCGAGATTGTCGACGCCGGTGAGGTCTTGCCACTTCTCGCGGAGCCAGCCTTCGAGCCGTGCGGTCTCCTGTCCGGAGACGACGCGGATGAGGGTCGGAACGGTGTCGATGGCGAGCGCGAACGATACGTCGAGATCGCGATCGTCGACGGTGCCGAGGCCTTCGGGGAACGCGGGGTCGTCCTGGCTGTACACGACGAGCGGGTGATGATCCGCGATGGCATGCATCACCGGTGCGACCATCTCGCACGTCGGGCAATCACGCTTGACGACGGCGAGGAATCCGTCGGCGATCGGCAACTTCACGCTCGGCACCGACGCGACTCTACGCATCGTCCGAGCCCTTCGGCACGTGGCGCAGTTCATGGAGTGGTGGGGGGGAGAGCAGTGCGGGGCGCGCTGTGGGCCGCCGTAGAGGACGCGCCGTAGGCTTCGCGGGTGGGCGTGCGACCGTCGACCGAGGCTTCGGGACGGTCGATCGTTGTCAAGGCGGTCGCGCAGTTCACGGCGGCCGGTCTGCTCGCAGCGCTGATCGTCGGCGCCGCGCTGGCGATCGCGAGCCGCCGGCTCGGTGAGCGCGAAGCGATCAATGATGCAAAGACGCAGACGATCGCGCGTGCGCAGGGCTTCGTCGAGCCGCGGTTGACCGACGGTCTCGTGACGCTCGACGAGACGAGCCTGCTGGCGATCGACGATGTGGTGCGATCCGACGTGCTGGACGATCAACTGGTCAGGATGAAGCTCTGGACCCGCGACGGGCGCATCGTGTATTCAGACGAACCGCAACTCATCGGTGCCGAGTACGACCTCGGCGACGACGAAGTCGCGGCGATGGACCAGGGACTGATCGAGGCGGAGATCAGCGACCTCTCGAAGCCCGAAAATCGTTTCGAGACACAGTATGGCAAGCTGCTCGAGGTCTACTTACCGGTCCGGCTGCCCAACGAGGACCGGCTCCTCTTCGAGGCCTACTTCCGCTACGAGAGGGTGTCGGCGAACGGCTCGCGGGTGTGGCGGAGCTTTGCGCCGATCTCGCTCGGTGCTCTCGCCGCGCTCCAACTCGTACAGATTCCGCTCGCATGGTCGCTTGCCCGCCAACTCCAACAGCGTCAACGTGAGCGCGAGAGCCTGCTGCAGCGGGCGCTCGAGGCGAGCGATGTCGAGCGTCGCCGCATCGCAGCCGACCTCCACGACGGAGTGGTGCAGGACCTCGCGGGCGTCGCCTTCGCGCTTAGCGGTGCTGCTCGGAAGCCCGACGTTCCCGAGCGCGCCGCGACGTTGCTCGACCGGTCTGCGGACGACGTGCGTGAGAGCATCCGCGTGCTTCGATCGCTCCTCATCGAGATCTACCCGCCGAACCTCGCCGAGGAAGGTCTCGGGACGGCCATGACCGATCTCGCGGCCCGGTTCGAGCCTCGTGGCTTGACGGTGAGCGTCGACATCGCCGCCGAGAACTTGCCGCACAGCGTCGCGGCGTTGTTCTACCGGGTCGCCCAAGAGTCGTTGCGCAACGTCGTGAAGCACGCCCAGGCGCGCCACGCGACGGTGACGGTGCGAGTCGAGGGAAGGGTTGCGACGCTCGAGGTCGGCGACGACGGCGTGGGCTTCGACGCCGATGCGACCGGTGACGCCACGCGGGACGGCCACTTTGGTCTCCACACGCTCCGCCAACTCGTGGACGATGCTGGTGGCCGCCTCAGGATCGAATCCGGTCCGGCGTCGGGAACCCTGATCGAGGTGGAGGTATCCGTACCGTGATTCGTGTGTTGATCGTCGACGACCATGCGGTGGTGCGGCGCGGACTCGAAGAGCTGCTCGCATCGGTCGAGGACATCGAGGTGCTCGGGTCGGCTCCCGACGGTGCCGAGGCGGAGCGCGTCGCTCGTGAACTCGAACCCGATGTCGTGTTGATGGATCTGTCGATGCCAAACGTGGACGGTGTCACCGCGACCGCGCGGATCACGGCCGCGCTCCCCGATTGCCGCGTGATCGTGCTCACGAGCTTCGCCGAGCAACGCAAGGTGCTCGACGCACTCGGTGCGGGCGCGATCGGTTACCTCCTCAAGGACTCGTCGCCCGACGATCTCATCGCCGGCGTGCGATCCGCGGCGATGGGTCAGTCGCCACTCCACCCCAAGGCCGCCGCGTTGCTCATCGACGCGCGCCGAGGCGAGATGCAGCCGCCGAAGCTCAGCCCGCGCGAGACCGAGGTGCTGGAACTTGTCGGCGAGGGGTTGGCGAACAAGCAGATCGCACGGCGTCTCGCGATCAGCGAACGCACCGTGAAGGCGCACCTCACGTCGGTCTTCCAACAACTCGGGGTCGGCGACCGCACCCAGGCCGCGCTCTGGGCGAGGGAGCACCTTCGGGCTCGTGAGCCTTTCGGCCGCGAGGTGATTCAGCCCTCGGAACCGCCGTGATCGTCGCGACCCGACCCGCTCCCGCCACCGCCGCTCCCGCCGCCGCCATGGTCGTCGATGGTTCCCGTCGTGACCGAGTTCGAGGAAGTCGTGTCATCGACCGAGGAGTCGATCGTCTCGTCGGACGACGAGTCGGTGCTCGCCGAGTGATCGTCGTGCGAGGTCTCGGTGGTGCCGACGGTGGCGTGGCTGTTCGTGCTGCCGCTGGTTGCCTGCGTCGAGTGCGACGCCGGGACCGAGCCTGCGGTTGACGCGCTCGCACCGGTCGCGGTTGCGCGACTCGTCTCGGTAGAGCTCTCGGTCGCCGGCTGCGTCTTGGCGATCGACGTCGCTGACGTCGGAGGGATCACGACCTGCGGGTCGGGCTCGGCGTGCGTTGACGCGGCGAGCGCGAGCGCGCCGCCACCGAATCCGAGGGTGATCGCCATCATCAACAAGGTCGTCCGTGCCCGCTTCATGCTGGCTCTACTCACGTGTGGGATCGCGGGACTCCGCGTGTGTCTCGGTATGAATCAACTGTGGACGGATCCTGACCGAGGTGCAATTGCACTTCGGTCCTAGTACCACTGAGGCGGTCATAGCAGCGAGCGCGAACGTGACGGTGACCACAACCGCCGAGGAGCGCACTGGACACTGGCAGCAGTCGTCGCCGCGCGAGCAACCCCGCGCCATCCTGGGTCGCGCGACGTCAGGCGACGATTCGTTCGAGTACGTGATCGATACAGCGCGTGACGCGGTCGATGTCGTCGGGCTCGATGTTCGGGAACATCGCGATCCGCAGTTGGTTGCGGCCGAGCTTGCGGTACGGCTCGGTATCGAGGATCCCGTTGGCGCGCAGCACCGACGCGAGGAGCGCGGCGTCGACGCGTTCGTCGAAGTCGATGGTCGCGGTCACCCGACTCCGGTAGTGCGGATCGGCGACGAACGGCGCCGCCAGCGCGTGGCGCTCGGCCCAGCCATAGAGCGCCGTCGCGCTGGTGTCACAGCGTCGGGCCATGGCATCGAGTCCCCCGCTATCGAGCATCCACTCGACTTGTCGCGCGAGCAGGAACAGGGACGCCAGCGCCGGCGTGTTGTAGGTCTGGTTCAGGCGGCTCTGCCCGAGGGCGATCCCCAGGTCGAGCGACGCCGGTCGCCAGCGGCTGGACACGGCAATCCGCTCGATGCGCTCGACCGCCGCGGGCGACACCGCCGCGAGCCAGAGGCCACCCTCGCCACCGAAGCACTTCTGCGGCGCGAAGTAATAGACGTCGAACTGTGCCGGATCGACGCGCAACCCTCCGGCCCCGCTGGTCGCGTCGACGAGCACGAGTCCGTCGGTCGCGCTCGTACCAACAGGGCGGGTCACGTCGAGCATCACCCCGGTGCTCGTTTCGTTGTGCGGGAAGCAGTACGCGTCGACGTCGGGGTTCGACCGGCACGGTTGTGGGATGAGGCCGGGTTCGGTCTCGATTACGTCGGGATCGCGCAAGTGCGGCGCGGCAGTAGTGACCGCGGCGAACTTCTGCGAGAACTCGCCGATCACGACATGCTGGGCTCGCCGCTCGACCAGACCGAAGCTTGCCACGTCCCAAAAGGTGGTGCTCCCGCCGTTGCCGATGAGCACCTCGTAGCCGTCGGGCAGGCTGAAGAGGTCGTGCAGACCGGCGCGCACCCGGCCGACAACGTCGCGCACCGTCGGGCGGCGATGACTCGTCCCGAGAAACGTCGGCGCGGCGTCGGCCAACTCGGCCACGAAGCGCTGCTGTACCTTGCTCGGCCCGGACCCGAAGCGACCGTCGCGCGGCAACAGGTCGCGCGGAATCAGGATCTCGGCGTCGTCGCTCATGGCGCAGCGACGCTATCGACGCTCCGCCACGGCCGCCGGATCGATTCCACGATCGTCGGCGTCGTCCGGCCCGCCGATCGTGTCGGAGTCGCCAATCGTGTCGGGACCATGCGCCCCGATCGGCGTCGTCGTCGCCTCCACGCTCGCCGCCGCCACGCCCTCGGCATACCAGCGTGGGCGTTCCCGCTCGGCCCAGGCCGCGTCGACGGTCCCGCGCGTCATCCCGCGCAGTGCCTCGGGTTCGCGGAATGCGATCAGGATGTGGCCGGCGACGACGAGGCCGAGCACGAGGGCGGTCCAATCGTGGACGAAGGTCGCGCCGGTGCGCCAGTCGTCGCCGAAGGGTCCGTACCACTTCATGATCGCGCCGGTGCCGAGCAACGTGATCAGCGCGGCGAGCGTGAAGCTCGCGTTGGCCTTCTGTCCCGGGTTGAACTTTCCGAGTCGAGCAGCGGTGCGCTGCGACCGGAACCACCAGCGTCCGTCGTCACGCGTCCAGCGCGCCAACCGGCGCACGTCGTCGCGCGCCGTCGGGCTCGCGACGAACGCGGCCGCGAGCGGCACGAACATGGCGAGTCCGACCCACAGGTGCACGTTGCGGACCACGTCACGGTGCCCCACCCAGCGGGTGCCGGGCGCGCCGTACATGGCGGCGCCGGTGAACGCGAGCACCGCGAACGCAGCTGCGTTGATCCAATGAACGATGCGCACGGCTACGACGAACCGAACGACCGTCTCGCCGGGCGCGGGCACGCCAGAATCAGATCGGAGCTTCGTCGCCACCGTTGGACCTCCCGACCCATGCATCGACGTCGTAGCCCCTGACTTCCCAGTAGCCGGGGTGGACTGCGTCGACGACCTCGATGCGCTCGAGCCATTTCAGGCTCTTGTATCCGTACATCGGCGCGACGTACAGACGAACGGGCCCACCGTGCGCGCGGCTGATGTCACCACCGAGCATCGAGTAGGCGACGATCACGTCACCTCGGCGTGCCTGTTCGAGTGTGAGGCTCTCGGTGTAGACACCGTCGAAGCTCCAGAACCGCAACGCCGTTCCCGTCGGCTGGACTCCCGCCTCGTCAAGCAGATCAGCGAGGCGTACCCCAGTCCACTGCACGTCCTCGACCCGCCAGCCCGTCACACACTGGAAGTCCTTGGTCAGGTGCGTAGGCGTGCGCTCGAGTAGCGCCGCGTAGCTGAGGTCGAGCGGACGTTCGACGAACCCGTCGACGGTGAGGCGGTAGTCGGCAACGCTGCGCTTGGGATAGCCCGACGTCACCGTGTAGATGCGGAAGCGGCCACCGGTCGGGAGCAACCCCGCGCCCGGGATCCCCGCGGTGACTTCAGCGGTGCGTTCCTGGATCGGGCGCCCGAACGCGACACCGACCGCACCGAGTCCGAGCAGACTGAGCACGATCCTCCGACCGACCGGGGCGCCGAGGCGCTCGTCGACGTCGAGGAGGTGGGCGAAATCGGTGACGTCCGCGTCCTCGGGTCGCTCGGCGAGGCGGCGAGGCTCACTGGTGCTCACAGGTCCATTGTCGGCCACGACGCAAATTCGTTGCAGCGCGCCCGACGGATGTCGCGAAGAACCGCCGCCGACCTGGGGCGTCGCGCCTGCGCGCCGTTTCAGCGTGCGGCGTTGATGACCTCGTCGAATCCGGCACGAAGGTCGCCGAGCAGCACCGTCGGATCGGGCACGGCGGCCGTATCGACCACGACGCCGATGCAGCACTGGTCGACGTGGCTCATCAGGGTGATGTTCACCCCGGCGCCCGAAGGCGGCCCGAACGCGTAGAACCGTTCGACTCCCGCACCCGCAACGAACACCGGGAGCGGTGCGCCGGGCACGTTGCTAGTGACGAAATCGACGCACTTCAGCATCCCGCCGAAGATCGCCGTGGTGACCTGCGTCGGAAGACGATTGAGGATCCCGGCCAGCGTGCTCGTGAGCCGCAGCGCGGGTTCGGCCCGCCACTCGAGCACTAACGCGCGGATTGCCTGCATCCGTTCGAGCGGGTCTTCGATGTCGATCGGGACCGGAAAACGTGCCGGCGCGAATTGATTGCCCGCGGTCGAGGCGTCGTCGGCGCGGATGTTGATGGGCATCGTCATGCGGAGCCGATCGATGCGCGCGCCGCTGCGTTGGTGGTAACGCGCCAGGCCGCCGCACGCGCCGGCGACGAACGCGTCGTTCAGCGAACCCTCGGCCGCCTTGGCGGCGCGCTTCAGGTCGTCGAGGGTCACGTCGATCGTGTCGAGCCAGCGGCCCATGCCGCGCTGGGTCATGATCGGCGACATCGGTGCGCTTGCCGGTGCGATCGACCGTGCGATCGAGCGCGCTGTCGCACTAGTGGTTGCGAGTGCGCCGAGCGGGTCGCGCAGGGTCGCACTGGTGGCGCCGAGCATGGTCGAGGGCACCCTGCGACCCATGCCGAGCCAGCGCCGGGTCGTGTGGCCGACCGACTCACGCACCAACCCGCCAGCGTCGAACCACTCTGGCGGGGGTGCCGGTCGATCGCGGAGTCGCTCGGGCGCGTCGCGTTCGAGGTCGACGAGTTGGGTCAACAACTCGACGCCGCCGACCCCGTCGGTGACCGAGTGATGCACCTTCATCACCATCGCCGCGCGGCCGGCCTCGAGCCCATCGAGCACGACGCACTCCCAGAGCGGCCGCGCCCGGTCGAAACTCGCCTGTGCGATCGGCGCGATCGCGTCGAGGAGTTGTCGCCGTGTCCCCGGAGCCGGCAAGGTGAACCGCTTCAGGTGGAAGTCCAGGTCGAAGTCGGGCTCGTACGCCCAACGCGGTGGCCCGAGGCGCAAGGGTGGCGACAACACCCGCTGGCGGAAGCGGGGGATGCTGATGCTCGCGCGCTGGAATCGCTCGTGAAGGCGACTCCAGTCGGGAGTGCGGTCGAGGATGCCCACCGCGATGATCGTGCTGCGCAGGATCGGGTCTTTTTCGATGTGCCACATGAGCGCGTCGGCATCACTCATGTGGCGTTCGAACCGGTTCATGGTCCGAGCAGCGTAGGCCGGTGACACGAGGGACCGCACCGCGCCGCCCTGCCACCGGCTGGCTACGGTGCTGCCGCATGCGCGAGCGCTACGTCGTTGCCGCGGAGATGCGGTGCTTCTGTCACGAGGCAGGCGATCCGGCCGATCCGCTCGTCCTGCTGCTTCATGGCTTCCCTGAGATCGCCCTGTCCTGGCGTCACCAGATCGACGCGATCGCGGCGCACGGCTTTCATGTCGTCGCGCCCGACCTGCCGGGCTACGGACGCAGCGACAAGCCCGACGTCGACTACGACATCGTGTTCGTCAACGGCACGCTCGCGGCGCTCGTTGCGGCGCTCGGTCACTCCAAGGTCGTAGTCGCCGGGCACGACTGGGGTGGCATCTTGGGCTGGAACTTCGCGCGCCAGTACCCCGACCTCACCGCGGGCGTGATCGGTCTCAACACACCGGATCTCCCACGTGGACCGATCCCGCCGGTGCAGGCGTTGCGCATGGTCTTCGCCGACAACCCGATCTACATCATCCAGTTCCAGGAGCGCGGCGTCGCCGAGTGGGTGTTCTCATGGGGACGCGGACACGACGATTTCATCGAGATGGTCCTCGTGAACGACGCGCTCCGCAACGCAGACGCGTTCCCGCCGGACGTGCTCGAGGAGTTCAAGCGGGCCTTCCGTCCCGCCGGCGCGCTCACGCCGCCGATCGAGTACTACCGGAACATGGACCGCAACTGGGAGCTGTCTGCCGCGTGGTGCGACCGCGTCATCGAGGTCCCCTGTCTGATGATCAGCGCGGCCGACGACCCGGTGCTCCCACCCGCGCTCACCGCCGGGATGGACGAGCGGATCCCCAACCTCACCAAGGTCGTCATCGACGACTGCGGGCACTGGACCCAGCAAGAACGTCCCGCCGAGACCACCGCGGCGATGCTCGAGTACCTCGTCTCGCTTGCCCGCCTGTCGACGTGGTGAGCGAAGCTTGTGCGCGGCGCCGGGATCGGCGCCGCGTCGCTGTCGCGCGATCAGACTGGCGGGACCGTTCAGTGCTCGAGCTCGCGGCGCCCGAGTTCCATGTCTCGCTCGGCACCGCGATCGCGAGGGACGCGAGGAAGACATGGGGTGAAGCGGCCGGTCGCGCGGTACGGCACGTCGTCGACCGGCACGTGGTGGCGTCGTCTCACACGATGCGGCGGGCGGCCATACCGCCGTCGAGCGGGACGACGACGCCGGATAAGTACCCGGCGCCGGGCGAACACAAGAAGGCGACGGTATCCGCGACCTCGGTTGCCTTTCCCAGCCGCCGCATCGGGTTGTGGCGCGTCACCATGTCGATGATCGCGTCGGGGTCGCCGCTGCGCCGCGCCATCTGCATGAAGAGACCGGTGTCGGTCGCCGCGGGCGACACGAGATTCACCCTCACGGCGTCGGGAGCGTGCTCGATCGCCGCCTGCTTCATGAGGTTCGCGAGCGCCCCCTTGGACGCGCTGTACGCGCTGTACGCGGGCTGGCCGATGAAGCCGAGCACCGACCCGAGCAACGTCACCGAACCGCCACCCGCGTTCGCGATGCGCGGGATGGCGTGCTTCATGCACAGGAACGGACCCTTCAGGTTCACGTCGAGGATGCGTTGCCAATCGTCATCCGTCGTGTCGGTGAGCGCGGCGCGCTGTTCGATCGCGGCCGAGCACACGAGGTGATGAAGCCCGCCGTGGCGCTCGACGACGGACTCGACGAGCGCTGCGACCTCGCCCTCTTGGGTGACGTCGACGGTTTCGGACTCCGCCCGGCGTCCCGCGGCGCGCAGATGGTCGCCCACGCGCTGCGCCGCGGTTTCGTCGACGTCGGCCACGATCACGTGCATCGCGTCGCGGGTGAGTCGTTCGGCGATCGCTTCGCCGAGCCCGCGGCCTCCACCCGTGACGATCGCGACCTGCCCGGCGAACACGTCACCCGACGTCATCGCAACGCCGCCAGTCCACCGTCGACGGGGATCACCGCGCCCGAGGTGTAGGACGACTCGCTACTCGCGAGGAACAGCGCGACCGCAGCGATGTCGTCCGCGGTCCCGAGCCGCTTCAACGGCATGTTCCGGAGCAACATCGTGAGGAACGTCTCGCGATCAGGGTTGGTGTCGAGGACCTTGCGGAACCGCGGCGTGTCGATCGAACCGGGCGCGATCACGTTTGCGCGCACTGCGGGTCCGAACTCGACCGCGATCTGCTTCGTCAACATCACGAGTCCGGCCTTGGCTGCGCCGTAGGCCGCGTAGCCCTCGCTGCCGATCAAGCCGAGCGTGCTTGCGGTGTTGATGATCGATCCGTAGCCGCCGTCGAGCATGTGCGGAATCGCGGCGCGACACGCCCAGAAGATTGCCGACAGATTGGTGGCGATCGTCAGGTCCCACTCGTCCTCGGTGCACTCGACGACGCGACCGCTCATCTGCACGGCGGCGTTGTTGTAGAGCACGTCGAGCCGGCCGAAGCGATCGACGGTGGTCGCAATCATGCGGTCAGCGTCGGAGCGGATCGAGACGTCGGCATGGATCGACACGGCCTCACCGCCGTTCGATTCGATCGCCTGGACCGTCTCGTGAGCGCCGGAGTCGTCGATGTCGATCACCCCGACGCGCGCGCCGTGCCGGGCGAACAACACAGCCGCGGCGCGGCCCTGACCGGAGCCGGCACCGGTGATGAGCGCGACCCGGTCCTCGAGGAGTCGTTCTCGCGGCATCGCATCGAAGTTACGGTCGACGTTCGTTTGCGGTCAACGTCACCTCATAGCGTGCTGCCGTGCCCCCCGATGGATCGCTTGCCGACGGGCTGTTCGAACGAGATGGCGACTGCTTCGTTGCCACCGAGTACGCGCGCGGACCCTGGGACCGCAACGCCTTGCACGGCGGTCCCGTCGCCGCGCTGTGCGCCACCGCGGTGCATGAGCACCTCGACGCGACGTCGCCGCCGTTTCTCGCTCGCCTCACCGTCGAGCTGTTCCGGCCGGTCCCGCTCGGCGTGCTGTCGGTTCGGACGGTCACGCGCCGGCCGGGTCGGACGGTCACCTGGATCGACGTGACGGTCGTCGACGGGGACGAGCGCGAGGTCGCCGCAGCGCACGCGTTGTGCACACACCACCTCGATCCGCCGCTGCCGATCGGACCGCACGGCGAACCGTCGGTTCCGGTGCTCGACCACCCTGACTCGCTGCGCAACGATCAGATCGGCAACGGTGTCGATATCGGCTTCTGGTCGGCGAACGACTTCCGCCTGGCCGCTGGCACCTGGCTCACTGCCGGTCCTGGTGCCGCGTGGCTGCGGCTGCGGGTCCCGGTGATCGTCGGCGAGGTCCCGACACCGTTCGCGCGACTCGCTGCTGCGGCCGACTTCGGGAGCGGGCTCGGCAACGCAGTGCGCGAGACGACCAGCAGCACGATCAATGCCGAGATCACCGTCCATGCGCATCGCGTCGTCGAGGGTGACTGGGTCGGGCTCGAATCGATGTCGTGGGCGCACGCGGTCGGCAACGGGATGTGCGAAACCCGCCTGTTCGACACGCGTGGTCCTGTCGGACGTGCGGTGCAGGCGCTCGTCGTGCGCGACTTCAACCCTTTCCCATCTCCACCGCCCTCGACCGACGGTGCGACCACGGGCTGACCGTGGCGACCGATCTTGGCCCCGCGGATCTTCGCGGACCCTCGCGACCCTCGCGGACCCTCGCGGAGCTCAGTCGTCGTCGCTGTGGCGTTCGACATCGGCCGCGCACAGGTCGAACTCGCCGTTGCGGAACACGATGGTCACCGGTCGGCCGTCGAGCGGATGGCGCAGCCCACCCTGGGTGAGATCGACTCGGACCGCGATGGTCCGCTTGCCCCGAGCCGTGAGCATCGTGACCTTGCCCTCGCCCCACTTGTAGGCGCTCGGCGGCAGCGTGAACGACTGGAACGTCGAGAACTTCGGCTGCTTGCCCGCCCGCCGTTCGAGGCTCGCCTGGACGCGTTGCGTGATGGGCGTGACGAAGGCGTCGGGGAGCTTGCCCTTCTCGACCTGTGCCTTGACGACCTCGCGCAGGTCAGCCCCCGAGAAGCTGTTGCGCTGCAACGCCTCGGACCGGGCGAGGTTGCTGACCCGATTGACGCGCTCCAGGGTGTTGGTCAGCAGCTCGCGTGAGGTGTCGTCGGGGAGCACTCGGACTTCGTCGACGCTCATAGCGGCGCGAGATGGTAGGACACCTGCTGGCATGGCGCCCTCTCCCTTCGATCCCGATCGGCTGTCATGGCCGTTTGCCGTGCTCGACGGCGGGTTGTCGACCGCGCTCGAAGCCGCGGGTCACGACCTGCGCGACGAGTTGTGGACGGCGCGGCTGCTCATCGAAGCGGCGGATGCCCTGGAAGCGGCGCATCGGGCCTTCGCTGCGGCTGGTGCCGAGATCGTCATCAGCGCGAGCTATCAGGCGAGCGTCGCGGGTCTCGTCGGCGCGGGCGCGTCGCCGAGCCAGGCCCGTGCGGCGATCACCGAGTCGACGATGCTGGCTCGCCGAGGCGCGCCGGCCGCCATGGTCGCGGCATCGATCGGTCCGTACGGCGCAGTGCTCGGCGACGGATCGGAGTACGTCGGGCGCTATGACCTGAGCCGGCGTGCGCTGTCGGATTTCCATCGCGAACGATGCGCGCTGATCCTCCAGGGTGAACCCGACCTCGTCGCGATCGAGACCATGCCCAGCGTCGACGAGATCGAGATCGTGCTCGAGGTGTTCGCCGATCTGCCACCAGTTCCCGCCTGGGTCACCATCACCGGTGGCGACGGTGCGACGACCTGGGCCGGTGATCCCGCTGAGCGCGTCGGCGAACTCGTCAGCGAACACCCTGCGGTCGTGGCGGTCGGCGTCAACTGCGTCGCGCCGCGGCTCGTGACCCCGATGCTCGAACGCCTCGCCGCCAGTTGCGGCGGGCGCGCGCTCGTGGCGTACCCGAACCGCGGCCGCGCCTGGGACGGCGCGCAGCACTGCTGGGTGGGTGACACCCCGGTTGGTTATCTCGAGCTCGGCGATCTCGAGTCGCAGATCGCCGAGTGGTGCGCGCTTGGCGCGCGCCTCATCGGAGGGTGCTGCGGCTACGGACCCGACATGGTCGCGCACCTGCGTCGTATTCGCGACGGGCACACCGACCGGGTGACTGGCTGACGGGGTGAGCGGTCGCGCTACGAACGCTTGCCCGCGTTGGGCTTCTTGCCGTGGTTGGCCTTCTTACGCTTGGCGTTGAGGCGACGCATCTTCGTCTTCTTCGGCACTTCGAGGCTCCTGTGCTCTGCCGGGCGCAACCGATGCGGCTCACGGCCGAAAGCGAACCGCTGCAGGATAGTCGGGCGATCGCGGGCTGGTCCTACCCTGCCCGGCGATGGAGAACCTCGGGATCGTCGGACTCGCGGACTCGGGCACGAACCGACTCTTCAGCGCGCTCACCGGCCTCCCCGATCCCGGCCTGTTCGAGACGGCGGTCGGGATCGCACACGTCGAGGACGAGCGCCTCGCCCGACTCGCCGTCATGAGCGCGAGCAAGAAGGTCGTCGCCGCGGGATTCGAGTTGGTGCACATCGCCCTCCCGCCGGGTGCGAAAGCAGGTGAGGGCCTCGGGGCCAAGTTCGTCGGCTCCCTGCGCAACTGCGACGCGGTGCTCTTCGTACTCCGCGCCCACGAGGGGACGGGTCCCGCCGATCCCGACGCCGATCTCGCTGCGCTCGAACTCGAGTTGGTGATCGCCGATGTCGCGACCGTCGAGAAGCGACTCGACGCGCAACGCCGTGCCTCGAAGGGCGACAAGACGCTGGGTCCTGAGATCGCCGCTCTCGAGCACGCGCTCGCAGAACTCTCAGCGGGCACACCGCTGCGGCGTGGCGAGTTGCGGCCCGAGGAACTCGAACTCCTCGCGCCGTGCTGTTGCCTCACGACGAAGCCGAGCCTCACCGTGCTGCACGTGAGCGAAGATCAATTGGGCGACGCGGCGAATCTGACGGCGGGGTTCGGTGGCGAGGCACTCGCCGCCGCGGTCGACATCGAGGCCGAGATCGCCGCCTGCGATCCGGCGGACCGCGACGAGATGCGCGAGACCTTCGGCATCGGCGAGAGCGTGCTGCCGCGGCTCGCCCGCTCGGCGTATCACCTGCTCGGCCGGCGCACCTTTCTCACCACCGGCGACAAGGAATCGCGCGCGTGGACCTTCCGCGCCGGCGCCAAGGCTCCCGAGTGCGCGGGCGTGATCCACTCGGACTTGCGGCGCGGGTTCATCCGCGCCGAGGTAATCCGCTGGGACGAACTGCTCGACATCGGCTCGTGGAGCAAGGCCAAAGACGCCGGCAAGATCCGCCTCGAAGGCAAGGACTATGAAGTCCGCGACGGCGACGTCCTCGAGATCCGCTTCAACGTGTAGCAGGGACTTCGCGGGCTGACAGCTGCGCGAAGTCACCGGACAGCCGGTCGAGCGGCTCAGCCAACCGTGGCCGACATGCTCGCCCGCGTTGGCGCACGACTGCTCGATGTCGGCAGTTGTGGGCCAATTGGTGATGGGTCGGTACGCTCGCCGACCTGTATGGCGTGGTTGGTCCGTGGCGAAGAGGTCCTGGCGGTGGCCGAGGTTGCTGTCACGACCCGGCAGCGCCGCCGCGGCCTGATGGGACGTGACGCGCTCGAAGGAGTGCTGATCCTGCGGCCGTGCCGTCACGTCCACACGGTTCGGATGCGCTTCCCGATCGATGTGGCGTTCTGCGACCGTGACGGCTTCGTGCTCCACACCACGACCCTGCCACCGAACCGCATGTCGAAGCCCGTCCCGCGTGCGTACTTCGCGATCGAGGCACACGCCGGAGCGTTCGATCGTTGGCGTTTGCAGATCGGCGACCTCGTCGAGGTCCGCGGTTGACCGCGCCGAGCGGCGCGCTCGCGCTTGTGGCAACGCCGATCGGCAACCTTGGTGATCTCAGCCCGCGCGCGATCGCCGCGTTACGCGACGCCGACGAGATCTGGTGCGAGGACACCCGCCGGACCAAGACATTGCTCACGCACGCCGGGATCGTGGGTGCGCGCGTGCGTTCGGTCCACGAGCACAACGAAGCGGGAGCGGCCGATGAGTTGATCGCGCTCGTCCGCGACGGCCGGACGATCGCGTATGTCAGCGACGCCGGGACTCCCGGAATCTCCGATCCCGGCGCGCGGCTCGTGGCCGCGTGCGCTGCGGCCGATCTGGTGGTGACGATCGTGCCCGGACCTTCGGCCGTGATTGCCGCGATTGCGATTTCGGGCTTGCCGGCGAACCGGTTCACGTTCGAAGGCTTTCTCGAACGCAAAGGCCCTCGCCGTCGCGAGGCACTCGAGCGGATCGCGCGCAGTGACGTGACGAGCGTCGTCTACGAGTCGCCCGCTCGGCTGGGAGCGACGATCGCCGAACTGGCCTTGGTGTGCGGAGCGGACCGACCCGCCGCGGTCGTACGCGAACTCACCAAGGTGCACGAGACGGTGGTCCGCGGGACGCTCGCAGCACTCGTCGGCGTCGACGTGCGCGGGGAATGTGTGATCGTCGTCGGTCCGGCGTTACCGGCCGCGACAGCCAGCGACGCGGAACTCGATACGGCACTGCGCTCCGAATTCGCGGCAGGATCTTCGGCACGCGACGCGGCGGCCGCGACCGCGGCGATGCTCGGAGTGCCGCGCCGCCGTGCCTACGAACGGGCGCTCGCGCTCCGCAACCGGACTTGATCTGTCTCGCGTCAGGCTGGCGAAACGGGCTCAGGCGCTGTCGCCGACCTCCGTGGCGCAGCGCGAGCACACGAGACGGTTGCGATAGGTGCGCAATTCGTCGGTCGCACCGCAGAACAAGCAGTTGTGCTCAATGCGCGCCATCACGATGCGATGCTCGTCAAGGTGGATGTCGAGCAGGTCGCCCTCGTGAATTCCGAGCAGCCTGCGCATCTCGGCGGGCACGACGACGCGGCCGAGTGCGTCGATGCGGCGCGCGGTTCCCTGCGCGGTGAGCATGGTCGCCGGCGGCGGCGGTGCAGGCGGGTCGGCGGGAACGGAAGGTCCGAGACGCGTCATCGTCGGAAAGCGTACGAGGCGGGTGGCGTCACCGGGCAGAATGGGCGGGTGCCGACGCCGTTCTATGTGACCACACCGATCTACTACGTGAACGACGTCCCGCACATGGGGCACGCCTACACCACGATCGCCGGTGACGTGCTCTGCCGCTGGCGCCGTCTTTGGGGTGACGACGTTCACTACCTGACGGGGACCGATGAGCACGGCCTGAAGATCCAGCGCGCGGCCGAGGCACAAGGTGTCACGCCGCGCGAGTGGGCCGACCGCACCGCCGTGCGCTTCGAAGAAGCTTGGGACGAACTGCAGATCACCAACACCGACTTCATCCGTACCAGCGAACCCCGCCACTACGCGGCGGTGCAGGCGTTCTTGCAACGCGTCTACGACAACGGCTTCATCTCAGCCGGCGAGTACGAGGGTCTGTACTGCGTTCCGTGTGAGGCCTACTACACCGACGACGAGGCACCCGACGGCAACTGCCCGATCCACGATCGCCCGCTCGAGTTCGTGAGTGAGCACAACTACTTCTTCCAACTCTCGGCGTTCGAAGACCGTCTGCTCGAGCATTACGCCGCGCACCCCGAAGCCGTGCAGCCGGAAAGTCGGTACAACGAGGTCATCGGGTTCATCAAGCAAGGGCTCCAGGACTTTTCCATGAGCCGCACCTCGATCAACTGGGGGATCCCGCTGCCCTGGGATCCCGACCACGTCACCTACGTGTGGTTCGATGCGCTCTTCAACTACTGCACCGCGATCGGCTATGGCACCGACGACGCGCGCTTCGCGCGGTGGTGGCCCGCCGACTACCACTTGATCGGCAAGGACATCCTGCGCTTTCACGCGGTGTACTGGCCGGCGATGCTGATGGCCGGTGGCCTTGAACCGCCGAAGTGCGTCTTCGCTCACGGTTGGCTGCTCGTCAGCGGCGAGAAGATGAGCAAGACCAGGGCCAACCAGATCCTGCCGCACGACCTCATCCCCGAGTTCGGCGTCGATGGTTACCGGTACCACTTCATGGCCGATCAACGATTCGGACCCGACGGCGACTTCTCGTACGAAGGGATGGTCACGCGCTACAACGCGGACCTGGCCAACAACTTCGGCAATCTCGCGAACCGCGTGCTCAACATGGCCGTGAACTATTGCGACGGCGTCGTCCCCGCGACGCGCGCCGACGGGCCGCTCCGCGACCGAGCGCACGCGACCTTCACCGCCGCGTGCGAGGCGTTCGCGCGTCTTGACTTCGCAGGCGCGTTCGGCAGCGTGTGGGACCTCATCCGCGCGGCTAACGCGTATATCGAGGACCAGGCGCCGTGGAAACTCCACAAGGCCGGCGACCGCGCCGCGGTCGACGCGGTACTCGGCGACTGCCTCGAATCGTTGCGGATCGTGGCACTGCTCGCGTCGCCGGTTATCCCGAACGCCAGCGGCGAGTTGTGGCAACGCCTGGGCCTGCCCGGCGCGCCCGCGGATCAACGGCTCCCTGAGGCGGCTGCGTGGGGGCTGCTCCCGGCCGGAAGCCGGCTCGACAAGGGCGAGCCGTTGTTCCCGCGCCACGAGTGACGCCGGCGACGAGCGGCTCGGGCCGACCGGCGAGCACGAGCCACGCTCCCTAGGGTGACGAGCGCGATGTGGATCGACTCGCACTGCCATACGGAGGACCCCGACGCGCTCGATCGCGCCCGGGCCGCCGGCGTGACGAAATTCGTGATCGTCGGCTGTGATCTCGCGAGTTCGCAGCGCGCGGTCGCGCTCGCGGCGCGCCACCACGACGTGTACGCAACCGTCGGACTCCACCCTCACGAGGCCCGGCACCTCGACGCACAATGGCACGACCTTGCCGCGCTCGTCGCCGAGCCCCGGGTGGTCGCGGTCGGCGAGGCGGGACTGGACTTCTACTACGAGCATTCCCCGAAGCCCGACCAGGACGAAGCCTTCCGCCGTCAGATCGAATTCGCGAACGCGCGCGACCTGCCGCTCGTGGTTCACACACGCGAGGCATGGGACGACACGTTCGCGAGCCTGGACGAGGTCGGCATCCCGCGCCGCACTGTCTTTCACTGCTTCACCGGGGGTCCGGCCGAAGCGCGGCAGGCGCTCGACCGGGGCTGCTCGTTGAGCTTCTCCGGCATCGTCAGCTTCAAGGCAGCCGATGACGTTCGCGCCGCGGCGGCGCTCGTCCCGACCGACCGGCTGCTCTGCGAGACGGACGCGCCGTACCTCGCGCCCGTGCCGGTGCGCGGGAAGCGCAACGAACCGGCATACCTACCGCATGTCGGCGCCGCGCTCGCGGCGGCGCGCGCCGAGTCGATCGACCAGATCGCGGCCACGACCTCGGCCAACGCGACCGCGCTGTTCGGGTTGGCGTGAACCCGCCGAGGGAGTCGCGCGCGATGGCTGACCTGCTGACCCCTTCCACGATCCGAGCGAGCCTCGCGGCACATGGGTTGCGGCCGAGTCGCGCGCTCGGGCAACACTTTCTTGCCGACCCGAACACCGCGCGCCGCATCGTCAGGCTGGCCGCGATCCGCGCCGGAGACCCCGTGATCGAGGTCGGGCCGGGGCTTGGCAGCCTCACGCTCGCGCTCATCGAGGCCGGCGCCTCGATCACCGCCGTCGAAGTCGACCGTTACGTGATCAAGGCGCTGCACGAAAATGTCGGCGCAGCCGCGGTGAGGGTCGTGCAGGGCGATGCCCTCGATGTCGACTGGGACGCGCTCGCGGTTGTGCCCGGCACCGCGATGGTCGCCAACCTGCCCTACAACGTCGCGACGCCTGTCGTGGTCCGAGCGCTCGAGACGAGTCGCCACCTCACTCGCTACCTCGTCATGGTGCAACGCGAGGTGGGCGAGCGACTCGCAGCGACGCCCGGCTCGAAGACGTACGGGGCTGTGAGCGTCAAGGTCGCCTTCTACGCGCGCGCCGAGGTCGTCGCCGTGGTACCGCCGACGGTGTTCGTCCCGCAACCGCGGGTCGAGTCGGCGATCGTCGCCCTGACTCGCCACGGGCAGCCCCCGGTCGACGTCGCCGATCCGACTGCGCTGTTCGCGCTGGTGCGCGCCGGGTTCGCGACGCGACGCAAGATGGTGCGTCAGGCGCTGCGTTCGGTGCTCGGCGACGCGACGCTCGAGGTGCTGGGCGACGCGGGCATCGCGCCGACGGCGCGGGCCGAGGAACTCGACCTTGCGGCCTGGGCCGCGCTCGCGGCGGCAGCGAGAGGGCTGCGGTGAAGAGCCGGCGGCGGTTCACGCCGATGCGGGCCCGGGCGCTCGCCAAGGTCACGCTGTCGCTCCACGTCCTCGGGGCGCGCCCGGACGGATTCCACGAGATCGACGCGCTGACCGTTGCCGCGACCGCACCGTACGACGAGATCCGCCTTGCCCCGCTCGGGCGGCCGACGAGCGTCGTCGTCACGCCCAAGGGCGCGGCACCGTCCGTCGCCGCGCAGAATCTGGCGGCTCGCGCGATCGAGGCGCTCCGACCTCACTTGCCGGACGACCTGGTCGGTGTGCGGATCCGGCTTCACAAGCAGATCCCCGTCGGTGCCGGGCTGGGCGGAGGGAGCAGCGATGCCGCCGCAGTCCTCGCCCGGGTCGGGCGACACTTCGGCGTCGCGCCCCGCACGCTCGAACGGATCGCGGCACGCCTCGGCAGCGACGTGCCGTTCATGATCAGAGGGGTCCCTGCTCGCATGTGCGGCCGCGGCGAGATCCTGGTCGCGGCGCCCGAGACACCCGAGTTGCACGTCGTGATCGCCGCGCCGCCGTTCGGCTGCTCGACCCCGGCGGTCTACCGCGCCTGGGACGAACTCGGCGGACCTGAGGCGTCTCGACGCGTCGACTCGCGTGTCCTGGCGAGGCAGTTGCGCAACGACCTGGAACCCGCCGCGCTCGTGGTCGCGCCGGAACTCGCCGAGTTCCGCGATGCATTCGCCACGTGTACGGGCTGCGACCCGATCCTGCTCGGCAGCGGCAGCAGTTGGGCGATCATGGCCGACGACGAATCGCACGCCGCCACGCTCGCGGCGCGAGCGCGATCGCACCTGGGGCTCGCAAGCGTATGGGCCGCCCGGACGCTGACCGTTCGTCGCGCACGCCGCGTCGCCAGCGCGACCGTCATCAAGCGCAGCTCGTCCGAGCCGGTGTGAGACGCCGAGACGCGACACGGCCGCCCGGGTGCCGGGCGGCCGCTCGAACAGGGTGTGGTCCGTGTGGTGCGAGGGATCCTGGTGGTTGGGCTACTTGCCCTGGGTTCGCCGTTGCCAGCGCGTCTTCTTCAGCAACTTCTTGTGCTTCTTCTTACGCATGCGCTTGCGGCGCTTCTTGATCAGGCTGCCCATACGAGGGTGTCACGCTAGCCGGGTGTGGTGCGGCGCCTCACATCGAGCGGCTCGTCGCCGCGTCCGCGCGCGCCTCCCGGCGCGCGACCGACAAGGCGCGTCGTCCGTCACAGGACCGGGAAGATGCGAGGTCGACCGCGAACCCAGGCGGTAGCGTCAACGCGCCGGCGCACGATCATCGGGCAGGTTCCGATTCTGGTCCCGCGGCGAACCGCCCGCGGCGGGCGTCACGATCGGGGGTGGTGTAATTGGCAGCACCAGAGATTTTGGTTCTCTTAGTCAAGGTTCGAGTCCTTGCCCCCGAGCTGCGCCCGAGCGCTCGCTGCCAGCCTCAGTGCGCCGGGCGAGATGGTTTGCGCGCATGAGTCAGTACCGGCCGCTCGCCGCGATCGTGCTCGCCGCCGGCGAGGGCACCCGCATGCGCTCCACGACGCCCAAGGTGCTGCACGCGTTGTGCGGAAGGCCCATGCTGTTGCACGTGCTCGACGCGCTCGAACGATTGCCGCTCGAACGCATCGTCGTCGTCGTCGGCCAGCGCAGCGAGCAGATCGTGAAGACCGTGCAGGAGAAACTCGAAGGCAGTGTCGGTGTCGAGTTCGTCGAGCAACACACACCGCGGGGGACCGGCGATGCCGTGAGCGTCGCGCTCACGGCGGGCTATTTCGACGATCTCGACGCCGAGGACGACATCATCGTGCTGCCGGGTGATGCACCGTTGATCGGTGCCACGACGCTCGCCGATCTCGCGACGCGCCACCGCAACGAAGACGCCGCGGCGACGATCCTCACCGCGATCATCGACGACCCGTCGGGCCTCGGGCGCATCGTGCGCGGCAAGGACGACAGGGTCGCCAGGATCGTGGAGCATCGCGATGCGACCGACGACGAACTGGGGATCGACGAGATCAACACCTCGATCTACTGCTTCCGCCGCAATCTCCTGGCCCCCGCACTGCGGCGATTGTCGCCGGTCAACGCCCAGGGCGAGTACTACCTGACCGACGCGATCGCGGTGTTGCGCGACGCCGGCCACAAGGTGGTTGCCGAACCGGTCGGTGACCCGGCCGAAGCGCTGATGGTCAACGATCGCGCCCAACTCGCCGACGCCGAACGGGCGCTACGCGAGCGCATCAACGGCGATTGGATGCGCGCGGGGGTGTCGATGGTCGATCCCGATCGCACCTACGTCGACGCGACCGTCGAACTCGCGCCGGACATCCGGCTGCATCCGGGCACGATTCTCGAGGGACGCACCGTGATCGGTGCCGGGAGCGTCATTGGCCCCGACACCCGCATCGTCGACAGCATCATCGGTGAGCGGGTCACGATCGCGAACTCGGTCGTGCGCGAGGCCGAGATCGCCGACGACTGCAGCGTCGGCCCGTTTGCTCACCTCCGCTCGGGCAGCCGCTTGCTCGCCGGCGCCAAAGTCGGCGACTTCGTCGAGACGAAGAACGCGACCATCGGCGAGGGTGCCAAGGCGAACCATCTCGCCTACCTCGGCGACGCCGCGGTCGGGCCGGGTGCCAACATCGGCGCAGGCACCATCACCGCGAACTACGACGGCAAACACAAGCACGCGACGATCATCGGCGCGCGCGTCCGCACCGGGTCCAACAGCGTGCTGGTTGCTCCCGTCGACATCGGCGACGACGCGGTCATTGGCGCGGGCGCGGTTGTGACCCACGACGTCGCCGCGGATGCGCTCGTGCGCGGGGTCCCGGCGCGCACCGTCGAGGGTTGGTCCGATCCGGTCCGCGCCCACGATGAAGCCGCCGATCCCGGCGCGAGCCGAGCCTCGTCCGAGCGCGCCGAGATCTCGGGAACCGGCGACGACGGCGAGGGGTAAGGTCGGCGCACGGGTCGCGGCGGAGGGCGCACGATGGAAGTCGTCACCAAGAAGAAGCTCGTGCTCATCACCGGGCGCGGCCACGAGGAGCTCGCCGCAGCTGTCGCCGTGTCACTCGACGTGCGCCTCGCCGACATCGTCCTCTCCACGTTCGCGAACGGCGAGATCTACTGCCGCTACGAAGAGACGATCCGCGGCACCGACGTGTTCGTCTTCCAGCCGCACTGCGATCCGATCAACGACCGGATCATGGAGCAGCTGATCATGATCGACGCGGCAAAGCGCGCCAGCGCCAAGCGCATCACCGCGGTGTGCCCCTTCTACGGGTACGCACGCCAGGACCGCAAGGCAGAAGGGCGCGAACCCATCACCGCGCGCCTGCTCGCCGACCTCATCACCGCGGCGGGCGCCGACCGAGTCGTCACGGTCGACCTGCACACCGGCCAGATCCAGGGGTTCTTCGACATGCCGGTCGATCACCTGACCGCGCTCCCGTTGCTCACCGCGTACCTCGCCGGCTCGGTGACGGGACCGGTCACGATCGTGTCGCCGGATGCCGGTGGCGGCAAGCTCATGCGGCGTTACGCGAACCGATTCGAAGAGGCGGGGATCAACGACATCGAACTCGCGTTCATCGATAAGCGTCGCCCCAAGGGGACGCACAACATCGCGGTTGCCGGCGAACTCGTTGGATCCGACGTGCGCGGCCGCAGCTGCATCATCGTCGACGACATCATCGACACCGCCGGGACCGTCGCCAACGCCGCCGAACTGCTACACAACCGCGGCGCAGCTGACGTGATCATCGCTGCTACGCACGGTCTGCTGTCCGGCCCGGCGATCGATCGACTCAAGAACGCACAAGTGCGCGAGGTCGTCGTCACCGACACCGTGCCGATCGCGTCGGACAAGCAGTTTCCCCAACTGCGCGTGCTCTCGATCGCCCCGCTGCTCGCCGAGGCGATCGATGCCGTGTTCGAAGACACGTCGGTGTCCGAGTTGTTCCAAGGTGACAACTTCTGAGGTTCGCCCCAGGCGTGCGAGTGAATGGATCCGAGGTGCCCAACATGGGGACGTGGGCTCCAGTCAGCGCGGCACGCAGGTATGCGCGGCGATGCGTGCGATGATTGCCGCATGAGCGCGGAGAACGCACCGATTCGTAGTCAACGGCTACGGGGCGGGGTCAGTGTGCTTCTCGTCGTGCTCACGTGCGTTGCCCTGTTGCTGAGCACGGTTGCCGTCTGGGCGCGCAACCTCGTTCTCGACTCGAACCGATTTGCGCGAACTGGGGCGGCAGCACTGACCAACGAAGCGGTCGCAGACGTCGTCGCGGTGTGGACAGCTGGACAAGTCACCGAACTCGTCATCGGATACATCGATCTCGACATACCGATCTATTTCCGACCCTTCGCCCGGAAGTTCGAGGCAGCCGTTCAAGAATCGATCACGACCGGACTGCGTGACCTCATCGTGAGCGACCGCACCGAAGAGGCACTACGACGCGCATTGAGAGAAGTGCACGACCGGCTCGTGAACGCCGCGGGCGACAAGGACGCTGTTGTCACTGTCAATCTGGTGCCACTTGTCAGCCGAGGAGTCGCCTTCGTGCAGGATAAGGGGTTCATCCCTGGATTCGTCGAGCTTCCAGGCATCGACACCGGCCGCACTGCCGAGGAACAGATCGCGGCGCTCGAGGCGGCGACCGGTCGGGATCTCCCCGACGACTTCGGCCAGTTCAAGATCTATGACGGCGCAACGATCACTCGCGCCGGAGGTGTGCTCAGCGCAGTCGCAACGATCATCGGCATCGTCCGGCGCGTCACCACGCTCGCCCTCGTTGTGACCGGAGCGCTGCTGATCGCGTCGTTGCTTGTCTCGCCGCGCCGCGGGCGCACGGCGATCTATCTCGTCGTCGGCGCGGGCGTGGCGATGTTCGTCGGTTCGGTCGCCATCGATTCCATTCGGGAGCGACTGCCCGACCTCGTACAGCCGACGACCCGCGAGGCCATCCTTCAGGTCTTCGATGACTTCGTCAACGGACTGCTGCAATTCACGCGACTCACCGCGCTCGCTCTTGCCGTGCTCGCGATCGGCGCTGTCGTCGCCCGCCGGGTTCGCGACGCCGCCCCGTCCTCACAGTCGCGAGACCTTCTCGATGTCCTTCATGCGCATCCAGACGTGGTTCGCATCACTGCGCTGCTGATCTCTCTGGTAGCTCTGGCTGGGTTCGGCCTTTCGATCGCGACCGTCACGATCGTTGCGATCGTAAGCGCCGTCGCCTACGCCGTCGCTCCGGTCACGACGGCCGTCCCATCCAGCGAGGTATCCAACGGGGATGAGTAGCCGCGTGCTCGCGCAACGACTGCGATCACGATTCCAATCGTTGCAGCACGCCGCGCGCGTGCGCATCGATTCGATACGCGAATCGGATGGCCCGTTCGGCGTCTTGTACGCATACTACGAGCGAGATCGCGATGTCCATGCTCCGGTGCTCGGGAGTGCGATCGCGCTCCGGCTCTTCCTGTTCATGATCCCGTGCATCTTGACCGTCGTCGGGCTGGCGAACGTACTGCACCTGCAGGAGGTCCTGGGTGATCTGCTCGACGCAGCTCGGACGGAGTCGAGCGTCGCCGAAGACGTCCTCGACGCGGCGAGCACCTCGGGCCGCGGCGGTTTCGGCCTGGCGCTGTCGGGCATCGTGCTCGTCCTGTGGACAGGCCGATCGCTGGCGACCGTGTTGACTGCATGTTCGCTCGGAGCTTGGCGAATGCCGGCACGCCAACCGCGGCCGAAGGCGCGCATGCTCGTTGCTCTGGTCGGCCTGATGTTCGCGATCGTCGTCGGCACGATTCTCATGGGGAGGATTCGCGCGTTCGGCGGCCTCGCACTCACGACCGCTTCGATTGTGGCGACCGTCGCTCTCTATTCGGCGGCCTGGTTCGCTATCAGCCTGATCCTGCCACGAGCGACGAACGACCCCGGAGCGCAGCTTCCCGGAGCTGCACTGGTTGGTATCGGACTCAGTCTCCTGCAGCTGACCGTCAGTCTGTGGTTACCGCAACGTATCTCGAACGCAAGCGAGACAATGGGGACGCTCGCCTCGGCTGTCGTCTCGCTCGGATACCTCTTCTTCGTCGGTCGGCTCACATCTGTCAGCTTCGTGGTGAACGCCGTGACGTTCGAACGCATCGGATCGGTGAGTCAGCTCGTGTTCTCGCTCCCTGGGGTCCGTGCAGTACCGCGACGCTGGCCAAGGGTTGCCGCATACTTCGACCTCGCGAGAAGTTCGGATGAGGCTCGAGTCCCGCCGGAGACGATCGCATGACGAGAGCGAGTCCGATTCGCCTCGCGCGTCGGGTCGGCGCTCCACGATTCTTCGCCGAACCTCCTGGCGGGCCGGTACTCAGGCGCCCCTCCGACCTCGTCACGGCGATGGGAGCCGGGACGATGGCGATCACCTTGTCGGTGCTGGGTCCCGGCGGTACGCGCGACGTCGAACTGACCAGGGCGCTCGCCGTACTCGGCGGAGCGATCGAACCAGTCTGGCAGCTGTTGCACGACCTCGGTCTCGGTTGGTGCGTGATCGTCCTCGGTGCCGCGATCGTCCGTCATCAAAGGCGCACACTCGTGTCGATCGTCGTGGCAAGCGGCATCGGCATCGCGCTCGGCCACCTCAGTGCGACCTCGAGCGGTGAGGCTTCCCCCGAGCTCGCCGAGTTGCTGAAGTCGATCGGTGCGTCGGGCCTGTCGACGGTGTTCCCGGCGATGCGAATCGTCCTGATGGCGGCGATCCTTGGTGCGGCGGCACCATCGTTGACGCGCTCGATGCGAAGCATCGGTCGAAGCGCGTTGTTTATCGAGGTCGTCGCGTCGGTCGCGTTGACCGTCACCACGCCGGTCGGCGCCGTCGTCGGCTTGTGTGTCGGTGTCGTCGCGGCTGCCATGGCGCACCTCACGTTCGGCTCTCCGGGAGGCCGCCCGAGCGTCGCGGTGGTGCGCGCCGCGCTCCGCGAGCTCGAGGTGGACGTTGCAGAACTCGAACCCACGATTGAACATCGCGAAGGTGTGGGAGTACTCCGCGGCACGTTGACGGACGGGACGGACGTCACCATCAAGCTGTATGGACGCGACGCGATCGAAGGCCGGCTCCTCGCGTCGCTATGGCGGACGGCTTGGTATCGCGACCGCACCGCCTCGCCATTGGTCGGGCGCCGCCAACAAGTCGAGCACGAAGCGTTTCTTACGCTGCTCGCTGAACAACGTGGCGTCCCCGTTCCGACCGTCGTCACGGCCGGCCGTACCGACAGCGGCGACGACGTGCTCGTCGTCAAGTCGAGTGGCACCTCGTGCGATCGGCCCGGCACGAATCTCAGCTCCGACCAAGTCGATGGCCTCTGGCGGGCGCTGCGCGTCCTCCACGGGATCGGGGTCGCTCACCGACGCATCGATCCGTCGCGCCTCGCCGTGCGCGGCGACGGGTCGGTCGCGATCACCGACTGGGCCGCCGCTTCGGTGGCAGCACCCCCGGACCTGTTCCTCCACGACGCAGCCCAGCTCTTCGTCACCACGGTTCTACTGGCCGGACGGGAAGCCGCGGTCGCCGCACTGCGAAGAGCTCGCGACGACGAGCAGGTGCGCTCCTTGCTCCCGTATCTCCAGGAACCCGCCCTCGGCCGCACGCTGCGGCGTCACATCGATTCATCCGAGGTCGAAGTCGACGAGCTGCGTTCCGAGTTGGCGAGCGCAACCGGCGCGGCGGAACTCGAACTCGTAGGACTCCGCCGAGTGACGTGGGGATCGTTGTTGCGCCTGATGCTGCTCGGATTCGCCGGTTGGCTGTTCGTCTCCAGCATCGCCGACGTCGGCTTCGCAACAATCGTCGACGAGATCAGCAAAGGTGACATCGCCTGGTTGGTCGCGGCGCTACTCGTCGGCCAGCTCCCTCGTTTCGCGTCCGCATTCTCGACCATCGGCGCGGCACCCGTCGCCCTCCCTTACGGCCCGACCGCGGCGTTGGAGTTCGCGATCGCCTTTGTCAACCTCGCAGTTCCCACGTCGCTGGGGCGCATGGCGACCAAACTGCGGTTCTTGCAACGCCAGGGCATCGGCTTGGCTGGCGCGACGGCAGTGAGCGCGCTCGACAACCTTTCGCAGTTCGTCGTGCAGATCAGCGTGCTCATCGTCACCCTCGGGCTGGGGCTCGGCAGCGTCGAACTCGACTTCGACTTCAACCTCGCGCTCCCAGAACATATGGTCCTCATTGCCGCGAGCGTGCTCATCGGACTCGCTATGTTGACGGTCGCCGTGCCGCCGATTCGGCGACGCGTGATGCCTGCGCTCGTCGAGATGCGTTCCGCGTTGGGGGTACTGCGGTCGCCGGCGAAGGCGGCTCAGCTCCTCGGCGGCAATCTCGGTGCCGAAGTCCTGTTTGCGTTGACCCTCGGTGTCTGCGCGCACGCATTTGCTGAGTCGGTCTCCATCGTCGATCTGCTCGTGATCAACACGCTCGTCGCGCTGTTCTCGGGACTCATGCCGGTTCCGGGAGGAATCGGGGTGACCGAGGCGGCGATCACCGCAGGACTCGGACTGGTCGGAGTCGCGCCAGACACCGCGTTCGCTATCGCGATCACCAACCGGGTCTGCACCTTCTACCTGCCGCCGCTCTGGGGAGCGGTTGCGTTGCGCTGGCTCGAACGACATCGCTACCTCTGAGTTCGTGTAGACCCCGCCGCTCGAATCAGGGGCAGCAGCGGGCAGACGGGCCCGTTCGACGAAGGGATCTCGACATGCTTGCGGAGTTCGGCGTAGGTCAGGCCCTCTGGACCATGATCTGGTTCTTCTTGTTCATCATGTGGATCATGCTCGTGTTCCGCGTCTTCGCCGATATCTTCCGAAGCAGCGATATGAGTGGTGTCGCGAAGGCTGTCTGGGCGCTCTTCATCATCTTCCTGCCCTTCATTGGTGTTCTCTCCTATTTGATTGCGCGCGGCGGCAAGATGGCCGACAACGAAGTCCGCGCTGCGGAAGCGCAGCAGAGTGCGGTGCGCTCCTACATCCAAAACGCCGCAGGTACGTCGGTCAGTGCAGCCGAGGAGCTCGCCAAGCTCGCGTCCCTGAAGGAGCAGGGCGTCATTGACGAGGCGGACTTCCAGCGCCTCAAGTCGAAGATCGTCAGCTGACCGGGGGTCGATCGGCCGGAATGCCGACCGCGACGATGTCGACCGAATCGCATAAACCCGTCAACCGGAGCTTCGGTGCAGTCGTTCCGAGTGCGATCGAGGCTGTCGACCAGCCCAAGTCCCACCACTCCGGTCAAACCGGGGTTCATGCCTCGGTGGTTCCCAAAGAGCCGAGCGCCGCGGTCACCGCACGCACGACGGCGTCGCGCCGCTCGCGAACTGCGGGCAGACGAGCCGCAGCTTGAATCGCGCGATGCCGGGCGACCCAACGCGATACGAGCACGACATCACCTTCGATCAACCAGACTGTGAGCAAGAGCGCGAGCGCGTTCCCGAGCGCGGCCAATGTCACCCACGCGACTCCGTCGACGCCGATCGCCGCGACGATCAGCCAAGTCGCGGGAAAGGCAACGAGAGCTACGAGAGCTCGCACGGTTCCCTTTGTGACGGGAACCCGCACGAATAAATCGACGAAGGCGACGAGTGCAACCGCCGGCGCGTTCATCAATACGGCAGCTGCGATCACCGGAGCCAGAAGCCACGTCCCGACCGCGTACACGATGGTGCGTGACACGAGCCTGCGTTCGCCTTCGGTCAAGGTGACGTCGTCCACTCCCGCGAGGTCGAGAGCGAGGCCGTAGTCGGCGATGGCGCGTTCGATCGACAGACGGCTCGGCTCCGGTGCGTCGAGCGTCCGGCGGGCGATCCGGAGCACTTCGGCGAGCCCGGTACTACCACGGCCGCTCTGCCCGTAGACAAGCGCGGCCCGTTCGTGGGCCCACGCTCGCAAGGGATCGTCGACGCCAGGAACAAGCGCGTCGATCGCCGTGGCGATGTCGTCGGTCAGCGTTCTCACCGCGTCGTGGTCGTCGTCGCCGAGCGCGGTATTGGGGATCGTGATCGGGGTGCCGGCTGCGACCAGCGCACGATTGCGAAGTCGCGTCTTGTCGCCGTAGGTGAGTCCTACTGGGATCAGCCGAAGCGTGCTGACGCCGTGTTGACGAGCGCTGAGCGCGATTCGGGCGGCGCCGGTCCGGACCTCCGCGAGCGACTCGCGATCGTGCGTCGTCCCCTCGGGAAAGATCACCACGCAATCCCCGGCGGCGAGCCTTCGCTCACACGCCGCGAAGGCACCCTTGTTGCGAGCACCCGCCGAACCGTCGCCGCGCCGGTGGACGAGCACGACCCCAGCGAGCCTGAGAAATGGTCGGGCCACGATCACGTTCGCCAGCGTCGCCTTCCCAACGAACCGCGGCAGTCGGCCAAGCGCCGCTGTCACGATGAGGACGTCCATGAATCCGTTGAAGTGGTTCACCACCACCAGGCGCGGTCCCGGAGCACGCAGCGACGCAACGCTGTCGAACTCCAATATCCGATGGAACATCAGCGCGACCAGTCGAGCGAGCAGCCCGAAGAGTCGATCGATCAATCGGCGCATTCGCGCCCTCGCTCTCCGAGCGCCCGCGTCGTGACGGCTGTTGCTGACACGACGTGCCACAAGCCGTGCCACTGCCATCGACTCGTCGGCCGGCACAGCGGCGAATCGGTTCGCGACACGACCCACACACATCCGGCCGTGACGCACAGTGACGCGGTCAGTCGGCTATAGCAGTTCGGTCGAGTAGTCCCGGCAGCCGCGACCATCCCAGCGAGCGGAAGCGAAACGTCGTGCAGCAGCTTTCCGGGGCGACGGCCGGGGCCGTGGTAGCCGATGCTCCCGACTCCGAGGGCGATCAACGCTCCGGCCCAGAGGCGCCGCCGACTGGTTCCCTTCCGAGCGACGATTGCTGCGCCAACGATGTACGAGAGGCTGGTCGCCGTGTTGATCGGTTGACCGATGAACCCCAAGCGGATCGCTTCACAGTCACCGGTGGCCGCGTGAGGGACACGCGCCGTCGTCCCGGTCATGCGGCTATCCGCCGCTCAAGTGGTTTGGCGGGCAGATTCCTGGTGACGAGGAGGCCCGCGATCACGAATAGGGCGACCGCGCCCAGCGCTGACCGCAGGGCACGCAACTGACTCGCCCGGTACGCGTCGACGATCGCGTCGACTTCTCGGGGCGGAAGTCCCGCGTCCGACGCTGCCTCCTCGACGACACTGACGGGAACGAAGTCGACTCCCTTGTCGACAAGCCGTTCGACCGTACCGCGGACCTCGGCGCTGATCTCGGGCCGATCGGTGATTTCGCTGGCAAACGCCCCGGCGAGACCGGTGAGGAGCAGCGAGCCGATGAGAGCGGTGCCAAGCGACGCTCCCAGGTTCGAGGCGGTCCCTTGAAGCCCTCCGGTCTCGCTCGTGGTCGACGCATCGGCGGTTGACATCACGACGTTGCCGAGCTGACTCACGATGAGCCCCATTCCGACGCCAAGCAACGCGAGTCCCAACGCGAAGGCGACCCGTCGCATCTCATGATCGACCGATGCGAGGAGGACCATCTCGGCCACGAACATCGCTCCCTGACCTACGCAAACGACCCGTCGAGGCCCGTGCGCCCGCAACAGACCCGGGCCGGCGCGCGCGGCCGCGAGCATGCACACCGACAGTGGCACCAACACCTTGCCGCTGCGGAACGCGTCGTACCCGAGGACAACCTGGAGGTACAACGGCACGACGAAAAACGTGCCTGCGAGCACGGTTTGTTGCATGAACAGTGCGAGCAACCCCGCCCGCAACTGAGGAATCCGGAGCCGTTCCAGCCGGACGAGTACTTCGGCCCCGGCCGTGAGGCGATGCCGTTGCCACGCAACGAACCCGATGAGCACCGACGCACCGACGAGCGCCAGCACGAAGACGGGAGAAAAGCCGAACGGCGTGATCTCGGTGCCACCGATGGTAGGAGGACGTTTCGGGTTCACCCAACCCCACTGCGAACTCTGCAGCATCGCGAACACGATGCACCCGAGACCCGTGGCGGACAACGCCGCTCCGATCACGTCGACGGACCCGTGTCGACCCGCTCGCTCGGAGTCGGCAATGCGTCGCGCGCCAAGGATGATCCCGATCACGATGAGCGTTTCGGCGACGAAGACATAGCGCCAGGAGAGGTTCGCCGTTACCCACCCCCCGACGAGTGGGCCGACAGCAACACCGGCGGCCGCGATTCCTCCGAGCACGCCGTACGCGAGGGCCCGTTCGCGACCCTCGTAGTTCGCCGCAGTGAGCGCTGCGATAGATGGAATCACGAGAATCGCGCCAACCCCTTCGACGACCGACCATCCGAGAAACAAGACGACGAAGTTCGGAGCAATCGCCGTGATGAGCGAGCCCACGCCATAGATCCCCAAGCCGGTGACGAACGTCTTCCTGTTGCCGTACAGGTCGCCGATCTTGCCGCCGACCAGCATCAGCGAGGCCATGACGAGGGTGTAAGCGGTGATCGCCATCTGGATTCGCGGCACCGACGTGTCAAGTTCATCGACGAGTTGTGAAATCGACACGTTCATGACGCTGCTGTCGAGCACCATCACGAATTGGCCCGCGCCGAGCAGGAGGATCACGGACCGGTTCTTCACCGAGGCCGAATCTACCGTCGCGCGATTAGGAGTCGACGCCCCTGCGAAGCGCTCGATCATTGTTGATGTGACTCCGCTGACGGGAACACGCAAACGCGCCGACCTCGCTCACGGAATCATCTCCCGCCCTGGCCTCGGCGTGGGCGAACCGCTGTGCCAAGCGGCTCGCCGTTCTCCGGATTCCAGGTCGCGGCGGCGGTTGGGGTCCCTTCGGGTACGGGATGTTCAGCCCTGGACGCGGTTGAGATCTAGGCCGTCTGTTGTGGCAAACTTGCGTCTCCCGCTTTCCGTTCTCGGCACGAGGTCGTCGCGCGTCATGAGCAGCACTACCACCACCCTGTCCGCGTCACTGCGTTCCGCCCGCGGCAAGGGCCCAGCTCGCCAGATCCGGATGACGGGCGGTGTCCCCGCCGAGGTGTACGGACTCGGCGAGCCCAACCAGTCGGTCGTGGTCGACGCGCACGCTCTCGGCCTCATCCTCGCCAAGGGCCAGAACGAACTCATCGGCCTGAGCGTCGAGGGCGCCAAAGAACAACTCGCGCTGTGCCGCCAGGTCGTTCGCCACCCGGTGAGGGGCACCCTCACCCACGTCGACTTCATCCGTGTGCGCGCCGACCAGGAGATCAGCGCCGAGGTTCCGCTGTCGTTCCTCGGTGAGGCCGAGGGCGTTTCGGCGGGCGGTCTCCTCGAACAGCTCGTGTTTGCGATCTCGATCACTGCCAGGCCCAGCGCGATCCCGCAGTCGATCGAGTACGACGTGAGCGCGATGACGCTCGGTGATCAGGTTCGCGCCGGCGATCTCACCGTGCCTGCCGGCGTCACGATCCAGAACGACCCCGACGAACTTCTCGCCATGGTCTCGATCCCGCGTGCGCTCGCGGCCCAGACGGACGAGGGCGAAGAGGGCGAGGCTGGTGAGGGCGGCGAACCCCGCGCGGACGCGGGCGAAGCTGCAGCGGCCGACTCCGGTTCGGGCGACGCCGAGGAGTAGGCGCACTTGCTGCGCCGCGGCGAACGTTCCGGCACGCCTGCCGATCTGCTCGTCGTCGGCCTCGGGAATCCCGGCGAGGAATACCGCAAGACCCGGCACAACGCAGGCGCCGACGTCGTCGAGTTGCTCGCGCAGCGCCACGGCGCTCGGTTGAAGGGCGGCAAGTACCAGGCGCTCGTCGGTGAGGCGAAGGTCGGTGGCCGGCGCATGGCACTGGCGGTCCCGCTCACCTACATGAACGAATCCGGAAACGCCGTCGCGCCCCTGGCGCGGCGCTTCGGTGTCGAACCCGAACGGATCGTGATCGTCCACGACGAACTCGACCTCGATCCGGGGGTGCTCAAACTCAAGGCCGGGGGTGGCCTCGCCGGGAACAACGGCCTGCGCTCGATCAAGGCACACCTGAAGACCGACGCGTTCTTGCGGGTCCGGATCGGTGTGGGTAAGCCGAAGTCCAAGGAATACGGCGCCGATCATGTGCTTTCGCGCATGGGCAGGCGTGCACGCGCGGACTTCGACGTCACCCTCGCCGAGGCGGCCGACGCGGTCGAGATGATCCTGAGCGACGGCATCGAGGCGGCGATGAACCGCTACAACACCCGCCGCGCCTAGCTCTGACCTGGCGCCGACCACCAATTGGCGCAGAACTGTTCGATCCGCGTAGTGGTGCGCCAATTGGTCGTGGGCCGAGGGTCGGTAGCCTGCGAGCGATCCGCCGGATTCGAACGAATCCGGCGGTCGCGGCGCGCCCGAGATCGGTCGGCGCACCCCGATGGCCCGACGACCCGACGACTGCGACGGCTGTGGATGCCCAAGAACCGGCGAATGCGCGCCGACACGAACGATGACCGATGGCTGGAACGAGCGCGGTCCGGCACCCGGCGATTCGCGCGGCGGCGCGGGAGCGGAGCCCGTGGACCTGATGTCTGACGACGTCGCGGCGCGCCCGCTTGCGGGGCTCACGCCGTTGCTCGGTGACGACCCCGCGGTGCTCGGCGCGTCCACCGGCACGGGCAGCGCCGTCGCGGTCGCCGAAAGCGCCCGTGCGCTGTTCGTCGCGACCCTCGTCCGCACCAGTGCCCGCGCCCCGGTGGTGGTCGCGGTGCCCCGCGGCGACGATGCGCAGCGCCTCGCCCACGACCTCGGTCTGCTGATCGGTCCAGCCGCGGTCGAGGTCTTCCCGGCGTGGGAAACCCTGCCGTTCGAGCGGGTTTCACCCGCGCTCGACACGATGGGCCGTCGCCTTCGCGTGATGTGGCGGCTGCGCACCGGCGGTGACCACCTGCCCAAGGTGGTGGTCGCTCCGATCCGCGCGCTCGTGCAGCGTCTCGGTCCGCACGTCGAGGACGTCGAACCCGTCGTCGTGGCGCGCGGCGCCGTGTTCGACCGCGACCTTCTCGTGCGGAATCTCGTCGAACTCGGATACCGCCGCGAGTACCAGGTCGAGGCGCGTGGCGAGGTTGCGGTGCGCGGCTCGATCGTCGACGTCTACCCGACCACGGCCGACCACCCGGTGCGGATCGATCTGTGGGGCGACGAGGTCGACCGGCTGTCGCACTTCTCCATCGCCGACCAGCGCAGCACCGACGACGTCGCTGAGGCGTGGATCTTCCCTGCTCGCGAGCTGCTCCCGACCGAGGAGGTGCGCCAGCGCGCCGCCGAACTGCAGCGCGAGCAACCGTGGGGTGCGGCGCAGTGGGAGCGGCTGAGCGAAGGCGCAACGTTCGACGGCATGGAGAGCTGGTTGCCGTGGCTCACCGCAGACGAGCATCTGCTCACCGATCTGCTCCCGCCGGGCGGGCTCGTGCTGTTGTGCGAGCCTCGCCGCCTGCGTGACCGAGCGCAGGAACTCCTCGACGAAGAGGCCAACCTCGCGCACGCGCTCGCGCCGACATGGGGGGCGCCGCCCGGCGACGAACTCCCGCGTCTCTCGCTTGACTTCGAACGGTTGCTCGCGCACACGCGCAGCGGCTGGACGCCGGTGTTCACGTCGCCGGACCGTCCGGACACGCCGCAACTCGCCTCGACGCCGTTCGATCCGGTCGTCGGCGACACGACTGCGCTCGCGGATCGCCTGCGCCGCCTGCGGGCCGACGACTTCACCGTGCTGCTGTGCGCAGAGGGTCGCGGCAGCGCGGACCGCATCGCGCACGTGCTCGCCGAGGAGGGCATCACGGTCGACGTCCACACGACGATCCCCGAGCACGCCCCGCTGCTCGCTGCGCCAGGAGTGCACATCGTCGTCGCGGCACTGGACCGCGGCGCGGTGCTGCCGGTTTCGAAGCTCGCGCTGGTCGCCGAGGCCGATCTCACCGGTCGACGTCGCGTGCACCGAAAGCCGCGCGGCGCGCGCCGCGGCGTCGACCACTACGAAGGGCTCAGCGCCGGCGACTTCGTCGTGCACCGTCAACACGGCATCGGTCGTTACGAGGGCATGGAGTCGCGCACGATGTTCGGCTTGGAGCGCGACTACCTGCTCGTCGTGTTCAAGGGCGAGGAACGCATCTACGTCCCGACCGATCAGATCGGCATCATCCGCAAGTACACCGGCGGCGAGACACCGAAGCTGTCGAAGATGGGTGGCGCCGACTGGGAGAAGACGCGCGCCAAGGTCCGCAAGGCCGTGCGCGACATCGCCGGCGAACTCGTCGTGCTGTACCGGCGCCGGCTCGCCACGCCGGGTCACGCCTTCGCGCTCGATACGCCGTGGCAGCACGAGATCGAAGAGGCGTTTCCGTACGAGGAGACGCCCGACCAGCAACGGGCCATCGACGAGACCAAGGCCGACATGGAACGCGACATCCCGATGGACCGCCTGGTGTGCGGCGATGTCGGCTACGGCAAGACCGAGGTTGCGTTGCGGGCCGTGTTCAAGTGCGTCCAGGCCGGCAAACAGGCCGCGGTCCTCGTGCCGACGACCTTGCTCGCGAGCCAACACGGCCAGACGTTCCGCGAGCGCTTCGCGAACTACCCCGTTCGCGTCGAGGTCGTCTCGCGGTTCCTCACGGCCAAGGAACAAAGCGCGGTGCTGCGCGACCTCGCCGATGGCGGCGTCGACCTCGTGATCGGCACCCACCGCCTGCTCTCCGACGATGTGAAGTTCCGCGACCTCGGCCTGCTCGTCGTCGACGAGGAGCAGCGTTTCGGCGTGCTCCACAAGGAGCGCATCAAGCAGATGAAGACCGGCGTCGACGTGCTCACTCTGTCGGCGACACCGATCCCACGCACGCTCGAATTGTCGCTCACGGGGATCCGCGACCTGTCGCTCGTCAACACCCCGCCCGAGGACCGGATGCCGATCCTCACCTATGTCGACGAATACGACGAGCTTGCCGTGACCGAGGCAATTCGTCGTGAGCTCTTGCGCGAGGGCCAGGTGCTGTACGTGCACAACCGCGTCCGCGACATCCAACACATCGCCGATGACGTGCGCCAGCTCGTACCCGAAGCGCGTGTCGCGGTCGCGCACGGGCAGATGGACGAAGGCCGCCTTGAGCGAATCGTGACCGCGTTCTGGGAACGCGAGCACGACGTGCTCGTCTGCACGACGATCGTCGAATCGGGACTCGACATGCCGACCGTGAACACGCTCGTGGTCGACCGCGCCGACCTGCTCGGCCTCGCCCAGTTGTATCAGCTGCGCGGTCGCGTGGGTCGGCGCGGTCAACGCGCGTACGCCTACCTGCTGTACCCGCGCGACCACCGTCTCTCCGAAGAGGCTTACGAGCGGCTGAAGACGATCGGCGAGTTCACCGATCTCGGCAGCGGCTTCAAGATCGCGATGCGCGACCTCGAGATCCGCGGTGCCGGCAATCTGCTCGGCGCCGAGCAGAGCGGTCACATCGCGGCCGTCGGGTTCGACCTCTACATGGAGATGGTCACCGAAGCCGTCGGCGAACTCACCGGCCAGGAACGCATCGAACCCGTCGAGGTGAACGTCGATCTGCCGGTCGACGCGCACCTGCCGCGCGACTACGTCGCGCGCGACGACGTGCGCATGGAGGCGTACCGGCGGCTCGCGGCCGTCACCACCGATGCCGAGGTCGACGACCTTGCCGCCGAGTGGTCCGACCGTTACGGCGACCCGCCGCCACCCGCCGTCGCGCTGCTCGCGGTGGCGCGGCTGCGCGTCGCCATGCTCGGGCGCGGGATCCGCGGCGTGTCGGTCCAAAGGGACATCGCCCGCATCGAAGGCTGGGGCTTGAAGAAGAGCCAGGAGATCCGCCTGCAACGGTTCTCGGCTCGCGCAAAGTTGATCGACGAGACGGTGACCGTCCCGTTCGCGGCCGCGGCCGCCGAACGAAACGGGGGCGTGATCGAGGCCTTGCTCCGCCTGCTCGACGAGGTCGCTCCGCTCACTGGCTGAGTCGTGCCGTCATTGACTCGGTCCTCGACGCCACTGCGCGGGCGATGCGCCGGTAACCTCGCCCGCACCATGAAGCGAACGCGCGCCTCCTCGCTGCTTCCGGTCGTGGTGCTCGCTGCCGCGTCCGTCACGCTTGCGGCGTGCCGGTCGGTGACTCCGGCGATCTCCGTCGACGGTGAGACGATCTCGATGGACGACTTCGAGCGGGACCTGCGCGACGTCGAAGCTGCCGCCGAGAGGAATGAAACCCTCGCTGCCGATACGACGCTTGTGACCGACGGCCGCGTGACGACGGGCTTTGTGGCGACGTGGGCCGGTCAGCGCGCCAACGATCTCATCGTTGAGCACGAGCTGACGCGCCGGGGCCTCAGCGTGAGCGATGCCGACCGGGCCGCGGCGCGTCAGGAACTCGGCGAAGTGCTCAACGCCTTCGAAGATCGGTTTGCTGACGCGCTCGTTGACGCTCGAGCGCGCCGCTCGGTATTGACGCAGGCTCTCGCGCCCGGTTCGCCGGACGCGATCAACGAATTGATCGCTTCCGCCAACGTAACGATCGACCCGAGGTACGGGCGCTGGGACGGCGAGCTCGCCAGCGTGATCGGACCGTCGCCGATCGACGTCCCCGACGGTCGAGGCCCGCAGCCGATCGACGCCGGCCCCAACCCGTTCGGCTGATCGGCGACCGAAAGCCGCGATGACGCGCCTCACCGTGGTCGGGCTCGGGCCGGCGGGCGCCGACCTGATCGTGCCCGCCGCCATGGCTGCGATCGACGCGGCGACGCGACGGTTCGTGCGCACCGCTCACCACCCGGCCGTCGACGACCTGCGCGCCGTCGGGATCGAGTTCGAGAGTTTCGACGGCGTCTACCAACGCGAGCCCGACCTCGACCGCGTCTACGCCGCGATCGTCGACGCGCTGATCGGCGCCATGGAGGCGGGGAGCGAGATCGTGTACGCGGTTCCCGGAAGCCCCGTCGTAGCTGAGCGCACCATCGCGATGTTGCGCGAGCGGCTCGGCGATGATCTGACGATCGCGCCCGGACTTTCGTTCGTCGACTACGCGTGGGCGCGCCTCGGGATCGATCCGCTCGCCGGTACGCGCCTCGTCGACGGCCGCGACTTCGCCATCGATGCTGCTGGTGCGTCGGGCCCGTTGTTGATCGCGCAGTGCGACACCGCGATCGTGCTGTCCGACGTCAAGCTTGCGCTGCTCGAGGTACTCGATCCGGAACACGAGGTGGTCGTGCTCCAGCGCCTCGGTCGGCCCGACGAGTCCGTGATCAACGTTCGAGTGGCGGACCTCGATCGTGGATCGTTCGTACCCGATCATCTGACGAGCCTGTTCGTCGATACCGGCACTGCGATGGTCGCCGGCGAACTCGCTCGTCTGTGGGCGATCACCCAGCGGCTCCGCGCGCCCGGCGGCTGCCCGTGGGACCAGAAACAGACCCATCACTCGCTTGCCCGCCACTTGCTTGAAGAGAGCTACGAGGTGGTCGAAGCAATCGAACGCCTGCCGGCCGACGCGCCGCGCGCGGCGATCGGCACCGCGAGCGACGTCGATCCCGACGACTACGCGGCGCTCGCCGACGAACTCGGCGACCTGTTGTTCCAGGCGATGATCCACTCGGCGCTCGCCGCGGAGGCGGGTGCATTCACGATCGCTGACGTCGCGCGCGGCATTCACGACAAGCTGATCCGGCGTCACCCGCACGTGTTCGGCGATCTCGACCTCGACACTGCCGAAGACGTCGTGCGCAACTGGGAGCAGATCAAGCGCAGCGAGAAGTCGGGCGATGCCGAATCGACCGGCGATCCCGAGTCGCTCGTCGCCGGGATCGCCACCACACTGCCCGCGTTGTTGTTGTTGCCGAAGCTCTACCGCAAGGCCGTGTCGGTGGGGATCGACCCCGGGGCGGCGGCCGTCGAGCGCCTGCGCGCGGCCGTCGAAGCCGCCGAGGTCGGCGAGATCATTGCTGGCGCGGCCGCGCTCGCCTGGTCGCTCGATCTCGATCCCGAGGCTGAGGCCAAGGCGGCGGCCCGACGGTTCCGCGACCGCTTCGAGCGCCTCGAACAGCGCGCCGCTAGCGACGAGGTCGACCTCGCACGCGAGCCCCGGCGCGCCCGCGAACTGTGGGAGCAACTCGGTCCCAGCGGTTCGTGATGCCGGGCCGAAGGCGCGGCGCCGCATGCCCGAACACGCGTTCCGTATGCCACCTCCATCACAAACGTCTAGATTTTCAACATCAGTAACAGGAGTAACAGGTGAGCATCATCGAGTACGTCCGTGGTCGCGAGATCCTCGACTCGCGCGGCCACCCCAGCGTCGAGGTCGAGGTCGAGTTGATCTCGGGAGCGCGCGGCCGGGCGGCGGTGCCGAGCGGCGCTTCGACTGGGGCCCACGAGGCGCTCGAACTGCGCGACGGCGACGATCGCTTCCTCGGCAAGGGCGTCGCGCGGGCGGTCGAACACGTGAACAGCGAGATCCGCGACGCGGTGTTCGGCCTCGATGCCACCGATCAGCGCGGGCTCGACCACGTGCTCCTGCTCCTCGACGGAACTTCCGACAAGTCTCGCCTCGGCGCGAACGCGATCTTGGGCGTGAGTCTCGCCGTCGCCCATGCGGCCGCGGACGATCTCGGCCTGCCGCTCTACCGCTACGTCGGCGGCGCCAACGCTCACGTGCTGCCCGTGCCGTTGCTAAACGTGTTGAACGGCGGCGCTCACGCCGACAGCAACGTCGATCTCCAGGAGTTCATGCTCGCGCCCATCGGCGCAGCGAGTTTCCGCGAGGCGCTGCGTTGGGGTGCCGAGACCTATCAGGTCCTGAAGTCGATCCTGCGGGAGCGTGGCCTCAGCACCGCGGTCGGCGACGAAGGTGGCTTCGCGCCCGACCTGCCGAGCAACGAGAACGCGCTCGAGTTGCTCACCGAGGCGATCGGCAAGGCTGGCTATGAACCCGGCGCCGAGATCGCGCTCGCGCTCGATACCGCGTCGACCGAGTTCTTCGCGGATGGCGTGTACGACCTCGAGGGCGAGGGACGCAAGTTCAGCTCGAAGGAGTTCGCTGACTACCTCGTGGGGTTGTGTGATCGCTACCCGATCGTCTCGATCGAAGACGGCATGGCTGAAGACGACTGGGAAGGGTGGAAGGCACTCACCGACCGGGTGGGGACCCGGGTCCAACTCGTCGGCGACGACCTGTTCGTCACGAACGCAGAGCGGCTCCAACTCGGCATCGACCGGGGAGTCGCGAACTCGATCCTCGTCAAGGTCAACCAGATCGGTTCGCTCACCGAGACGCTCGACACGATGGCCCTGGGATCCCGGCACCGTTACACCGCGGTCATGTCGCACCGCAGCGGCGAGACCGAGGACACGACGATCGCCGATCTCGCCGTCGCGACGAACTGCGGCATGATCAAGACCGGCGCGCCCGCGCGCAGCGATCGGGTCGCGAAGTACAACCAACTGCTGCGCATCGAGGAGCAACTCGGCGAGGGCGCCGCCTACCTCGGTGGCGCGGCCTTCGCTGGCACCGCCGCGGCGCGAGTGGGCGACTGACATGCTCGGTGTGATGGCGCGGGTGAGCTATCGCGTGCGTTGGGCCGCGACGCTCGTTCTCGTGGTCGCCCTGTTGTTCTTCTTCGTGTTCCCCACGCGTTCGCTGCTCGGGCAACGTTCCGAACTGCGCGACGCCGAGCAGCAACTCCAGACGATCGAGCAGGAGAATGCCCGGCTGGCGCACGAACTCCAAGCACTCGCCACCCGCGACGAGATCCGGATGCGCGCCCGCGAGGAGTTCGGCCTTGTCGAACCCGGCGAACAGCCTTACGTCCCCATCCCCACCCCGACATCGACGACGACGCCCCAAACCCCTGAGCGCTGACGGCTGGTAGTTGACGGAGTGACTCACGTGAGACGCGCACTCTTTGCGTTGGCGTCGCGGATCGGTCGTCGCGACGACGTGGGACCGTAACCCTGACCTTTGCCCCCACCGCCACATGATCGACCCACGGGTCATGGCGCCGTGAGGATCGAGTGAGACAGGCGCGGAGCCGACTTCGTAGCATCGGGGTGTGGTTGCGTCGCCCGCGGATGTTGTTGCGCTGACCGAATTGCTCGGACGGCCACCGCGCGCCGACTTCGAGGTGGTGAGGCGCGAAGGCGAGCGCATCGTTGTCATTCGCAACGCCCCGTTCCTCGACGACGGTACGCCGATGCCGACGCGCTACTGGCTCGTCGACCCAGAACTGACTCGGCGGGTTTCGGCGATCGAGTCGCACGGGGGCATCCGGGCCGCCGAGGCGCACGTCGATCGCGACGACCTCGTCGTCGCACACGCCGAGTATGCGGCCGAGCGCGACGCAGAGATCGAGCCCGGCCATTCCGGACCACGGCCGTTCGGCGGGGTCGGCGGGACACGGCGCGGGGTCAAGTGCCTCCACGCGCACTACGCGTACTTTCTTGCCGGCGGCAACGATCCCGTCGGTGCCTGGGTCGCCGAACGACTCGCCGAAGCCGAGGTCGCGTCGTGACCCGGGTCGCGGCGATCGACATGGGCACGAACTCGACCCGACTGCTGATCGCCGACGTCGAGGGCCACGGCCGTGACGCTCGGAGCACGACGCTCGACCGGCGCATGACCATCACCCGGCTCGGTCAGGACGTCGACGCCCGACGTCGATTGCACCCCGACGCGATCGCCCGCACACTCGACGCGCTCCGCGAATACGGCGACGCGATGCGCGCCGCACGGGTCGAACGAGCACGCGCGGTCGCGACGAGCGCGGCGCGTGACGCGACGAATCGCGACGAGCTCTTCGACGCGGCGCTGCCCCTGCTCGGCACTCGTCCGGAATTGATCGACGGCACCGAGGAAGCCGAACTCTCGTTTCTCGGCGCGACGGCAGAACTCGGCGGCGACGGTGCGCCCTATCTCGTCGTCGACATCGGTGGGGGCAGCACCGAGTTCGTCGCCGGCTCGACCACGCCAGAAGCATCGATCTCGGTGGACATGGGCTGTGTCCGGCTCACCGAGCAGTTCTTGCGCTCCGACCCGCCGAACGCCGAGGAGTTGAGCATCGCCGTCGGCCACGTCCGTGACCAACTCGGCGACGTCGACCGTGCGGTGCCCGGCGCAACGAGCGCGAAGACGCTCGTCGGTCTGGCGGGCACCGTCTCGGCGATGGCCGCCATCGAACAGGGCCTCACCGCCTACGACCGTGAACGCATCCACGGCTTTCGCCTGTCTCGCGACGCTGCCGAGGACGTGTTTCGTACGCTGGCAACCGAGTCGCATGCCCAGCGTCGCCACAACCCTGGGCTCGAACCCGATCGCGTCGATGTGATCGTTGGCGGCGCGATCGTCGTCGTCACGATCATGCGCACCTACGGCTTCGACGAGATGCTCGTGAGCGAAGCCGACATCCTCGACGGTCTCGTGCGCACGACCTGACCCGTGTCGACCTGACCCGTGTCGACCTGACCCGTGTCGACCTGACCCCTCGTCGTGGGGTTCGGTCGTGCGCTGGGGCGCGTTCGCGGCGCGCGCCGCCCGTCGCGGGTTTTTTCTGAAGCGAGGACATCCTGACGCGCCGCTGGCTCCGAACACTCTCCCGCTGGACGAATCAGCGAACTTGAACCGCAGGATCGGTCGCCGGGCCTCACTCCAGGTCCGGCACGGGAGGATCTCGTGCGTCACCGCGCTCGTCACCTTTGCTTTGTCGCGCTCGCAGCCACGATCGGTGCCACGGCCGGTCTCGCGCCGCGTCTGCTCGATCGTTCGGCCACGGAGTCGATCTACGACGAGGACCGCTCCGTCACCTCGCTCAAACTGCCCGGCGACGCCTCCGGGACCCCGCGGGCGATCAAGGGCGCAATCGTTGCGGCGCCCGACCGACCGGTGGCTGCGGTCGAGCAGTTCCTTGCGGCCGAGGTTGCGGGCGACTTCGCGACGAGCTACGCGCTGCTCAGCCGGCAGGACCGGGCCGCGAACGTGTCGGCGAGTGTGTGGGAACGCCGCCACGCAACGATGCCAGCGCTCCGAGGCTTCGCTGGTGCGCGCGTCGACGGCAACGCCGGCGCCGTGTCGGTCGCGATCGACTATGACGCGGTGCTCGATCCGGTGCTCGGTCTCGTTCCGGCCCACGCGGTAGCTGCGTTCGCCACGCGAGCAGAAGACGGCGGTCACCGCGTGCACTTTTCGGAGACGGCGATCACGCCGCTCCATCTCGATCCGGCGGGCGCGGCGAACGCGGCGGCGCGTTGGGCCGACGCGAGTCGACGCTGCGCTTCGCCTCCGAACCAGTGGCGCGCCGAGCTGCTGGGGGACGGCGCGGCTGAAGTCGCGTCGAGCCTGTGCGGCGCTCGCGTGACGATTGCTGACGCGTCGCAGCCGTTCGCCGACCGCAATGGGGTCGAGCCGTTCGTCGCCGCATTCGGTTCCGAGGTCGGCACGTGGGCTCGCACCGTGGCGGTCGATGACGGTCGGATCGCGAGCGATCTCGTGCTTGCACCCGTCGGTGACGAGTGGATCGTCATCGGCGCAATCACTTCGTCGTCGGGAAACTCAGGATGAGCGACCACGGCGAGCAACAGGGAGGGGCGGTCGTTGCGCCGGCGGCCGCACCACTCCCCGGCGCAACTCTCACCCGGCGATCCAACAGGAAGGACCTAGCAATGCGCTTCACTCGATCGCTGCGGGTCCTCGGCGTCATCGGCGTTGCCGGTGTGCTGGCGGCATCACAGCTCTCAACGAGCGATGCATCCAGTCACCGCGAAGCGCCGCTGATCGCAGAGGATCCAGTGGCCGACACCACGGACGTTTACGCGTTCGTCGCACCCGACGCGCCGAACAGCGTCACACTCATCGGGAACTGGATCCCGCTCGAGGCACCGAACGGCGGACCCAACTTCCACAAGTTTGGCGACGACGTGCTCTACACCTTCGAGGTCGACAACGACGGCGACGCCGTGTCGGACATCTCGTACGAGTTCCGGTTCCGCAGCACCACGCGCAACCCAGAGTCGTTCCTCTACAACACCGGTCCGGTGACGACGCTCGGCGACCCCGACCTCAACGTGCGCCAGTTCTACAGCGTCGTCGAGGTGAACAACGGACGCCGGCGTGTGCTTGCCGACAACCTGCAGGTCGCCCCTGCGAACGTCGGCCCCCGCTCGACCCCCGACTACGACGCCCTTGCCGATGCGGCGACCTACAGCCTCGATCACGGGATCAAGGTGTTCGCCGGTCCGCGCGACGACCCGTTCTTCGTCGACCTCGGCTCGATCTTCGACCTCGGCGGGCTCCGGCCGCTGAACGAAGCGCACCTCATCACCCCGCCGACGAACGCCGCGGGAGTCGACGGTGTGGCGGGCTACAACACCCACACCATCGCACTTCAGATTCCGAAGAACCGCGTCGTGAAGGATGGCGAACCGACGATCGGAGTCTGGAGCGACACGTATCGACGCCAGGTGAAGGTGTACACGAAGGGCGACCAGACCGACTTCGGTCGTTGGGTCAAGGTCAGCCGCTTGGGAATGCCGCTCGTGAACGAGGTGGTGATCCCGCTCGGCAAGAAGGACCGCTTCAACGCATCCGAGCCCTACAACGATGCGCAGTTCTTGAGCTATGTCGCCAAGCCCGAGTTGGCTCAGCTCATTCCGGTGCTCTATCCGGGGGTGAGTGTGCCCGGAGGCAACCGCACGAAGGACATCATCCCGATCTTCCTCACGGGGATCCCCGGGTTGAACCAACCGTCCAGTGTCGTGCCCGGTGAGATGATCCGGCTCAACACGTCGATCGCGCCGACGCCCTTCGCGTCGCAGAACCGACTCGGCCTGCTCGCGGGCCAGAACGACGGCTTCCCCAATGGTCGGCGCCTCGTCGACGACGTCACGGACATCGAGCTGCGGGCGCTTGCCGGCGGCACGCCGTTTACCCCCACGTTCAACGTGTTCCCGAACAACGCGCTCACCGACGGTGTCGACGCCAACGACGTTGCGTTCCTGACGCAATTCCCCTACGTCGCGGCGCCGCACTCCGGATACGACGCGTAGCACGAGAGAATCGATTCACTGTGACGACCACGGCCGAAGTCACCGAGGGGATCGATCCCATTGAACCTGGCGAACGGGAGTCCGGCTCCGGCCGGACTCCCGCCCGCAGGCTTGGAGCCACCCTGATCCTGGTCGCGATGGGTGCCTTCGCCATCGCCCGTTTCGTCAGCGTCGACACCGCGACTCTCGCCTCCTCGAGGCCAGACGCACCGTCGGGTACTCCGGTCGGCGCCGTCGCCTCGGGTGGGGCCGCGGCGAACGACATCGCCTCGCTCGAACGGCGCGTCGCCCGACGCCCCGACGACATCGCCGCGCTCCAGGCGCTCGGAGTTGCATACGCGCGGGGCGCCGCGAACGGCGACCCGACCTACAACGACCGGTCGCAGCAGGCGTTCGACCGAGCCGACGCCATCCGCCCGGGCCAGGACGCGACCTTGGTCGGCCGGGGGTTGCTCGCGCTGTCCCGCCACCAGTTCGGCGAAGCCCGCGAACTCGCTGACCGCGTGATCGAAAACAACCCCGACCTCGACGCGGCGCGCCTCGTGAGATTCGACGCACTCGTCGAGCTTGGTCACTACGACGAAGCCGAGACCGAACTCGAGGTGCTGCTCCGGCGCGAGCCCGGACTTCCCGCGTTCGCCCGGTTGAGCTACTTCCGTCAGATCCACGGTGACCTCGACGGAGCGATCGAAGCAATGCGCCAGGCCGCGACCGCGGGTGAAAGCAACGCCGCCGATGAAGCCGAGGTCCGCAGCCTCCTCGGCGACCTGTTGTACTTGCGCGGTGACGCTTCCGGCGCGGCGATCGAGTACGAGCAGGCGCTCGAGTTGCGTCCCGACCTCTCGGGCCCGCGACTCGGGCTTGCCCGCGTCGATGTCGTGCGTGGAGACCTCGACGCCGCAGTGATGAGGCTCGATGAACTCACCGCCGCGGTGCCGCTCCCCGCGGCCCTCAGCCTGCTCGGCGAGGTGCATACCTCGCTCGGCGACACCGAGGCGGCTGATGCTGCGTTCGATCGAACTCGCCAGGCCTTTCGGGCGCTCGCCGACGGCGGTGAGGTTGTCGACCTCGAGTTGGCGGTGTTTGAGGCCGAACACGGCGATCCACAACTGGCGCTGACCCTCGCTCGGCGCGCGTTCGATATCCGTCGCGACAACGTCTTCACGGCCGATGCGCTCGCCTGGGCTCATCACGTCAGTGGCAACGAAGGCGAGGCGACGCGCTACGCCGCGCTGGCTCGTCGACTCGGGACGGTCGAGCGAGGTGTCCTGTCGCGTTCGGCGACCCTGTTTCCGAACGGCAGGACCGCGCCGCCGCGCTGAGAACGGAGCGTCGGGTGCGCGTCGAGCATCCTCACCGAAATCCTCGGCCACGGCGACTCGTGGTCGATGAGTGCGCATGGACCTGCTGGGCTTCATCGCTGCGCTCGACGCGCTCACGCTCGACGACGTCCGCGCGCTGGCGATCGATCTCGACGGCATGGTCACCACCGCCGCCGAAGAGATCGACGTGACCCGCGCCTACCTGTCGATCGAGGCCGCGCTCCGGGGCGCTCACAAAGTGCGCGAAGCCGCTCAAGCCGGGCATCGTGCCAGTGTCGCAGTGATTGCGGCGGCGGACCGCGGCGGCGCCGACCTCCCCGACGCAGGCGTCACGCGGGTGGCACGCGCCGCGGGCTCGATTGCCCGCGGCATCGTCGCGCTGCGCCACCAGCCGAGCGTCGAACCGGCGGTTCACCTCCTGGTCAGCGGCTTCCGGCAGGTCGCGCCGGTCGCCGCGCTCGCCTGAGCCGCACGAGCTGCGCCGGGTTGCTCTCCTACTGCCCATGCGTGTGCCCGCGCCCTGTACTCAGGCGCCCCGGCGGGATTGCCGATGCCACTGATGGACCGCAGGCGAACTGGGGAAGGGCGAGCAGCAACCATGTCGGCGCGCTTCAGCGAAGAACTGCTGCGGATCCCTGCGCAGCCGGCCACCGCCGAGTTGGTGCTGCGTCTCGTCGCCGACCCGAGCGCCTCGGCCGGGTCGCTCGCACGCGCGGTCGAGACCGACCCCGCGCTCGCCGCGCGTGTCATCCGGCTCGCGAACTCTCCCTATTACGGCGCGCCGCGGCGGGTCTCGAGCGCGCAGCACGCCATCGTGCTCCTCGGCCGCGACACCGTTCGGGGGATCGCGACGAGCGCGGCGTGCAGTCTGCTCGACGTCCGCACCGACTTCGGCCCTGACGGCTTCTGGCGGCACGCACTCGCGAGCGGCGCGGCCGCGTCGGTCGTGGCTGAGCACGTGGGGCTGTCGCCCGCGGACGCGTTCAGTGCAGGCCTGCTCCACGACATCGGCGCGGTGCTGTTGCACCGACGCGACCCCGACGCGTTCGCGCGCGCGCAGCGCGAGACCTCGATGTCGGCGATCGTCGCCGCCGAGATCGACGCGTTCGGTATGAGTCACGCGCAGGCCGGTGCCGCCGCGCTCGAAGCGTGGGGGTTCCCGCCCGCCTTCGTCGAGGCCGTCGCGCTGCATCAGCACGGCGTCGAGGAACCTGTCTTCGCGCTCGGGCGTGTCGTGCAGGTCGGCGAGGCGCTCGCACTCGAGTACGAACCGTTCCCCGGCTACCCGCGCGACCCCGATGTGCTCGGGCTGATGCGCACCGTACGGCTCGGTGAGCACGACCTGCCGCGACTGCGGTCGCGGATCGAGCAAGTCCTGGCCCGGCTGGCCGAACAACTCGAGGATGCTGCGTGAGCGCACTCGACCGGCTCGCCGCGGTGCAGGATCGCGCGCTCGAGCGGTTGCGCGAGGGGAGTCCCGACCGCGACTTGCTCGTCCAACTGCTCGAGAACTCATGCCTGCTCGAACTCGCGAAGCTCGACACGGACCTCGACCTCGCGAGCACCCTGCAACTCGCGACCGACATCATCACCGCGATGTTCCCCACCACAGGCTGCGAACTCGTCCTCGACACCGCCGACGGCACGCCGTGGGTCGTCGCCTCCGGTGAACCGGTCGTCGATCAACTCGTGCGGCACCGTGCCGCGATCGTGATCGACAAGGTCCGCACCGGCGAACTCCGACTGGGCTCGTTGAGTGCCGACCTCGACGCGCGTCGCTTCGTCGAGTCCGCGGCATCGCAGCTCGCCGCCACACTCGCTCGCGCGCTCACGGCCGAGCGGTTGCGCCGCGCCGCCGCGACCGCGACCGCGGCGCGTCTCGCCGCCGAACTCGACGCCGACACGCCAGAGAACACGCTCGAAGCGATCGCCGTGCAACTCGCCGCATTTCCCGGCGCGCGCGGCGCCGAACTCCTGGTGGACCACCCCGCGGTCGGAGCGCCGCTGACGGTGCGCGCGGGACACAACGATGTTGCCGATCCCGTCGTCGTCTCGCGCCCGCTCCCCAGCAGCGGTGTTCTTGTGGCCCGGGTCGCAATGACATCGGGCGTGCCCGCGCCGCACGGCGTCCTCGACGAGGTGCTTGACCGGATCGTCGGTTCGCTCGATCGCATGGCACGCGAACAGACGCTGCGACGCGACGTCGAGACCGATCCGCTGACCGGTCTCGGTAACCGGCGCCGGCTCGATCGCGCGCTCGCCAGTTCGCTGTCACGCGCCGCACGGTTCGGCGAACATGTCGCGGTCTTGCTGATGGATCTCGACGGCTTCAAGGCCGTGAACGACACGCTCGGCCACGAGACGGGCGATGGGGTGTTGCAGCGCGCCGCGGCCGCGATCCGCCGGGTCACGCGCGGCTACGACGAGGTGGTCCGTCTCGGTGGCGACGAACTCGTCGTCGTGTCGCCGGCAACCGAGTTGCTCGGAGCGCTCACGCTCGCCGAGAGCCTCCGTGCCCAGGTCGTCGCGGCGACGTCAGCCCACCTGCCCGAAGAGCTCCGGATCACGGTGTCGATCGGCGTGGCCGTGTACCCCGACTCGGCGCTCGACGCGGCGACCCTGCTTCGAGCCGCGGACGAAGCGCTCTACGAGGCAAAGGCACACGGCAAGGATCGCGTCCGGGTCGCTCGCGTGCTCGGCGCCGTCGACGAACCCCGACCCGACTCGCGCGCGCCCGTTGTGGCCGTCGGTGCATCGGGCGACGACGCGACTCGCGACCGTTCGCGCCGGCGCTTCTTCAGCGGCCGCCGCTGATGTGGCGCCCGCCTGTGACCGCGTCGCGGCTGGCGCTATCCACTTCGCGCAGGATCGTCTCGCGGTAGTAGCGCAGTTCGGCGACGCTCTCGCGGATGTCGTCGAGCGCACGGTGCGCCTCGACCTTGGCCGGGCGCTTGCGGTACACGTCGGGATACCAGCGTCGGCACAGTTCCTTGAGGCTCGACACGTCGATGCTGCGGTAGTGCAGGTAGTCGTCGAGTTCGGGCAGGTACAGGACCAGGAATCGGCGGTCGACACCGATGCTGTTGCCGCACAGCGGCGAGGATTTCTCGCGTGGGACACGTTCCTTGATGTAGTCGAGCACCCGCTCGCCGGCCGCCGCGAGCGAAACTTCAGACGCCTGGATCTGTGGGAGCAGCCCCGACTTCGTGTGCATGCGCAGCACGAAGTCGTCCATCTCGGCGAGCGCGGCCGCGTCGGCGTGCACGACGAGATCGATGCCGTCGTCGAGCAATTCGAGATCGGCGTTGGTGACGAGACAGGCGATCTCGACGATCGTGTGTCGTTCGGGTTCGAGGCCAGTCATCTCGAGATCGATCCACACCAACCGGTCGTCGGCCGCGGGGAGACCTGGAGTCGATGTCGGTTCCGAAACGGCGCCCGTCGAACGAGAGGTGTCGGCCACGGGCGGCGACGCTACTGCGGCCCAGCGAGCAAGCGGCGAGCGCGATGACCGTTGCCAGTGGTCGTGCCGGTGATGGCGGGCGGTGATCGCGGCCGGTGATCCCGGCCGGTGATCGGTAGCCTTCCGTCCCGGTGGTCCGGAATAGCGAAACGTTGGAGCTGGCCGCCCGCCGGGTCGTGCTCCGCCCGCTCGTGCCCGACGATTGGGACGCGTGGCGTGAGATCCGGATCCGCTGCCGCGACTGGCTCGAACCGTGGGAACCGCTCGCCGAGCCGGGTAGTCCCGATCCGGTCATCGATCGCGAGGCGTTCCGCAGTCGCTGTGGGGCGTGGGACCGGCAGCGTCACTTCGACTCGGCGTACGGCTTCGCGATGTTCTTGCGCGACGACGGTCGGCTCGCCGGCGAACTCAGCCTCGGCTCACTGCAGCGCGGCCCGTTCCAGTCCGCGTACATCGGCTACTGGGTGGATCAGGCGCTGGCCGGCAGGGGGTACGTCGTCGAAGGCGTTGCCATATTGCTCAAGTTCGGGTTCGAGGTGCTCGGCTTGCATCGCCTCGAAGCCGCGATCGTGCCGCGCAATCACGCGAGCCGGCGCATCGCCGAGAAGCTCGGCATGCGCGAGGAGGGCACGTCGCTGCGTTTCTTGCAGATCCAAGGCGTTTACGAGGACCACATCCGCTACGCGATGACCCGTGAAGAGTGGGACGAACGTCGCGACGAGATCGTCGTGGGTTGGATCGAGTGACGCGACGGTCGCGCGGGTGTCGTTTCAGGCTTCGCGGCGCATCACTGCGGGAGAGTGACGGAAGAAGTCCTCGACCTCGCGTTCGTAGCGGTACGACGGGGCCTTGGAGCCGACGGTCCGCTCGAGGCGCAGACCCTGCGCGAACGCCTCAATAGTGCCCGCGGTGCTGTAGCGGTACCGGAACCCCGCTTCCTTGTAGCGCCGGTTGTCGAGGCCCCGCCCGAACCGCAACAGGTCGAGCATCTCTGGGGGAAGGTTGACGACGCGCAACATGCGCAACGGCTCCGCGGCGGCGTTGGTGAGCACCGGCGGCAGCGCGATTCGGCGCTTGCCCACCATCGTGCAGACCTCGCTCCACGGGATGTTGCCGTCGGCCGCGACGTTGTAAATGCCCGGCACATCATGGGTGGTGGCGTACATGAGCGCGCCGACGACGTCGGCCTCGTGCACGAACTGCACGCGCGGGTCGAACCCGAAGATCTCGGGGACCACGGGCAGCCGCAGCGCCTGCGAAAAGGGTGTTTCGAGGTGATCGCCGAGCACGTTCGCGAAGCGCAGCAGCGTCACCGAGATGTGGGGGTTCTCGGCCGCGAAATCCCGTAGGAACGACTCGACCTCGAGCAGCGAACGCTCGACGTTGGTGCGGGGTGCGCTCGTGCGCGGCGATTCCTCGCGGAAGAAGTAGGGGTCCCGGTCGTTGGCGCCGTAGACGAGGCCGCTCGACTTGATGACCACATTGCGGACGGGACTTCCTGGCATGCCCGCTGCCGCGAGGAGGTTCATCGTGCCGATCACGTTGATCTCGTGCAGGACGCGCCCGCTGACGCGCGTCGAATCGACGATGAGGTGCGTGTGCAGGATGGTGTCGACCTGCGTGGCCTGCACGATGCGTTGCAGGATCGAATAGCCGCTGTCGGCGCGCACGAACTCGGTGCGTTCGAGGGGGACGCGCGGCTCGCGCGTATCGAGTCCGACGATCACGTCGATGTCGTCGCGCGCCTCGAGCGCTTGCGCGAGACGTCCGCTCCAGAACGTCGACAGACCGGTGACGAGAACCCTCATGGTGCTACCCGAACCATACGCTCTGGCGCGTCCGCAGCATGTCGTACAGCGCGTCCTGGATCTGGCGCCGCACGCGTTCGTTGCCGTCCATCACATGACTGCGCGAGTAGCGATCCTGGTCGGGCTCCTCGTCGAAATACACCGGCGGGAGCACCCGGATCTTGAACTTCGCAGGGAAGTAGCCGATGGTACCGAGCGGACCGAAAGCGAGCATGTTCGCCGTGACCGGGAAGTACGGGATATTCGTGAGGCGCGCGAGCCGCGTGCTCTTCCACAGGATCGGCATCGACTCCTCGGCACCCACGACCGCGATCGGGATGATGGGGACACCCGCACGCATCGCGATCTCGATGAACCCGCCGCGACCGAACCGGGCGAGTTGGTAGCGATCGCGGTAGGTCTTGCCCGTGCCCTTCGCGCCCTCGGGAAACACGAGCACGAGTTCCTGGTCGTCGTGGAGGAGTCGATAGGCATTGTCGGGGTTGGCGGTGACGCCCCCCACCCTCGACCACATCGTGCCGATCGCGGGCAGGCGCCGGAACAAGAACTCGGCGAGGCCGTACACGGGCCGACCGAGGTCGCGTTCGATGCCGTGCATGATCGCCGGCGCGTCGCTCGGGATCGCGCCGGCGTGGTTGGCGACGAGCAGTGCGCCGCCGTCGCGCGGGAGGTGCTCGAAGCCCTCCCACTCGACCCGGAACCAGTACTTGTACAGCGGCTCGTAGAGCGTGCGCGTCAGCGCGCGCAGCTTCTCACTCCGCCCCCACCGGTCGACGTCGGATCGTCGCGGCGCGTCGTGGCGGGCGGTCGTGGGGATGGGCCGCGGGCGGGGCAACGCCATCAACTCGCGGGCGGGTTCGACGGTGACGTCGATGATGTCGGCGATGCTCCGCTTCGTGGTGGTCGGGCGATCGTCGTCCATCGCCCGACATTGCACTCGCGTCGGGGGCGTCGTGCCAAACCCGCCGGTCGCGGCCTCGCGCTCGAAGGGCCTGCGGGCCCGTAGGGTCAGCGACTCATGACCGCGCTGGATCCGCCGGAGCATCCGCTCGAGCCCGTCGTGGGCGCGCGCTCCGGCGTTGCCGGTCTGGGCGGGCCGTTTCGCGCCTTGCGCCACCGCGACTACGCCCTGTTCTGGTCGGCGGCCCTCGTGTCGCAGACCGGGTCGTGGATGCAGAACCTCACCGTTCCCTTCGTGGTGCACCGCGCGACCGGAAGCACCGCGTGGATCGGCTTCGCGAGTTTCTGCCAGTACTTCCCTGCGTTCGTGCTGAGCCCGATCGGCGGGATGCTGGCCGACCGCGTCCCGCGCAAGACCGTGACCCTGCTCTCGAACGTCATCGGCATGACCGGCGCGGCGGCGCTCGCTCTCGCCTGGCGCGACGGGCAGGCGGGGCCCTGGACGACGGCCGGTCTCGTGAGCCTCGTCGGCATGGCAACCGGCCTCGGGCTCCCGGCATGGCAGTCGTTGATGCCCTCGCTGGTCCCGCCGGACCTCCTGCAGAACGCGGTCACGCTCAACTCGGCGCAGTTCAACGCCGCGCGCGCCTTCGGCCCCGCGCTCGGCGGTGTGGTGCTGGCCCGGTGGGGTCCGTCCAGCGCGTTCACGATCAACGCCGTCTCGTACGTCGCCGTGATCGGCGCGGTGCTGGCGACGCGCGTGGGTCCTGCGACCAATCGTGCGCAACGGCGTGAAGGTCCGGTCGCGCAACTGCGGTCCGGTTTCGCGTACGCACGTCGTCACCGCGCGGTCATGGTCGCGGTGGCGCTCGTGTTCGCGGTCGCGGCCCTCGGAAGTCCCGTGATCCCGTTCGTGACCGTGTTCGCGAGCGACGAGTTCGGCGTCTCGCGCGCTGCCTACGGCTGGCTGTACGCCTGCCTCGGGATCGGCGCTGTCGCTGCCGCGCTCACCCTCGCGACGGTCGGCGAGTCGATCGCGCGCTCACGCCAGGCGACGTTTGCCGGCATCGCCTACTGCGCTGCGCTCGTCGTGTTCGGCTGTGCTCCGTGGTACTGGCTCGGTGTCGTCGCGATGCTCGCGGTCGGCTTCGGTTATCTGTCCACGGTCAATGCACTCAACACCGCGATCCAGTTGCTCGTCGACGACGACTACCGCGGAAGATGCCTCGCCCTCTACGCGATGGCGATCACGGGTGGATTCCCGCTCGGATCGTGGGCGCAGGGCCAGGTCGCGCAAGTCGTCGGCGTGCGCGCCACGGTGGTCGGGGCGGCGTCGCTGCTCCTCGTCGTGCTCGTCGCGGTGGCGCGTGACCAGGGAGTGCGCACGCTCGACGACCATGCCAACGCACCGAGCGGGGCGGGCGCGGAGCGTCACGTGCGTGTCGCGCCGGTCACCAGCCAATCGTCGCCGCGGTAGCGGGCGTACATCCCGATCAGGCGCGCGACCAGGAACACGCCGAGTGCCCACCACAGCGCGACCAGTCCCGCTTCGGCGCTGACGACGAGCGCGGCGGCCGGCAGGAACGCGAAGGTCGCCGCCACCATGGCGATCGCGAGATAGCGCGTCTCGCCCGCACCGATCAGGATCCCGTCGAGGACGAACACGATCGCGCCGATGGGCTGCCACAGAGCGACGATCGGGAGGACAGCCTCGACCGCCGAGCGAACTCCCCGGTCATCGGTGAACAGCGCCGCGAGCGGTCCACGTCCGGCGACGACGACGAGCGCGGCGACGATGCCTGCGAGTGTGCCGAGTTGCAGCATGCGACGGGTGACCGAACGAGCTCCGGGCGCGTCGTCGGCGCCGAGGTATCGACCGACGATCGATTGTCCGGCGATCGCGATCGCGTCGAGCGCGAGGGCGAGGAAGTACCAGAGTTGGAACGCGACCTGGTGCGCGGCGATGGCAGTGTCCGAGATGCGAGACGCGATCGCGGTCGTGACGGTGAAGGCAGCGAGCAACGACGCGGTGCGCACGACGAGGTGCGAGCCGACGCGCGCGGTGCGGATGATCTCGCGGTGATCGGGGCGGCGTCGCGCGTGGTGCGCCCGTCGGTGCCGTTCCGCGATGACGACGTACGCGATCGCGCTCGCCGTCTGTGCGAGCACCGTCCCCCACGCCGATCCGGAGATCCCCCAGCCAAACCCGTAGACGAACAGCACCTCGAGCGCGAGGTTCGCAACGTTCGCGGCCACGGCGATGACGAACGGGGTGCGGCCGTCCTGGACGCCGCGCAGGTAGCCGACACCCGCGAGCATGACCGTGACCATCGGCGCACCCAGCAGGCTGATGCGCAGGTACGTGAGCGCGTAGGGCCGTACGTCGGCCGACGCGCCCATCGCGTCGACGATCGGTCCTGCGAACAAGAGGCCCAATCCGGTGAGCACTGCACCGAGACCGACCGCGAGCCACACGCCGGCGAGGCCCTGTTCGACCGCGGCCTTGCGGTCGCCCGCTCCAATCCGGCGGGCCACCGCCGCCGTCGTGCCGTACGCAAGGAAGTTGAACACGCCGAACACCGTGGTGAGCACCGTTCCTGCGACACCGAGTCCGCCGAGCGAGTGGGTCCCGAGGTGACCGACGATCGCGGTGTCGACCAGCACGTAGATGGGCTCGGCCGTGAGCGCGCCGAGGGCCGGGACCGCCAACCGCAGGATCTCGCGGTCGTGCCGGCGGGCCAGGTTTGTCGCCGGCTCGCCCGGCGCGGTGCGACCAGCGTCCGAGCGCGGCTGCTGGTCCGTCGGGACGGCGCGGTCGGGGGAGTCAGGCATCGGGTCGCTTCTGAGATGTGAATCCAGCGTGTTTGGGTGTCTCGGAGCGCGTTGGGTTGCGGGGCGTCGCCTCGCTTGGTGCGAGAGCTGTGAGGTGGGTGGTGGTCTTGGCTATGCGGCGGGTTCGAGGGTGACTTTGTGGCCGAGGGCTTCGAGTTGCGTGACGAGGCGGCGTTGCCGGGCTGCCGTGTTGCGCCGTTGGTCGAAGTAATCACCGCCGAGGTCGTTGTACGGCTCGCCCGTGGTGAGGAGGTGCCAGGCGATGACGAGGATCGAGTGACCAACCGCGACCGCTGCTCGTTGCGAACCGCGCCGGGCACGGATCTGCGCGTATTGCGCGGCGAGGTACGTGTCGTTCGATCGGGCGGCGGCTTTGGCGCACTCGATGAGCGCTTTGCGTAACCACTTGGAGCCGTGACGGGTATGTCCGCTGTGGTGTTTCCCGGCCGATTCGTTGTTGCCGGGGCACATGCCTGCCCACGACGCGAGGTGACCGGCTGTCGGGAAGCGGGACATGTCGGCGCCGATCTCAGCCAGGATCACGGTCGCGGCCCGGCGGGCAACTCCGGGGATCGTGATCAGAAGCGTCGCCGCCGCTTCGTAAGGGTCCAAGAGCTCATCAACGCGAACTGTCAACACCGCGATGGTCGCGTCGGCCTGATCGATCCGGGCCAGCATCGCCCTGCAGAGCAGGGCGTGATGATCCCCGAACCTGCCCGCCAACGCGTCCTTCAACGCCGGGATCTTGGACCGCATCCGGCCCTTTGCCATCTCCGCAAGGACCTCGCTGTCGCGTTCGCCGCTGATCAACGCTTCGATCATCGCCCGGCCCGACTTCGTGAGCACGCTTGACGCGACCGATGACAGCTTCACGCCGGCGTCCTCGAGGACCTTGTGGAGCCGTTGGGTCTCACGGCCTCGTTCCTCGATCACCGATTTGCGATACCGGGTCAAGTCACGCAACGCACGAAACGTCGGCGGCGGAATGAACGACGGCTGGACCAGGCCATGCTCGAGCAGCGACGCACCCCAGATCGCGTCCGCGACATCGGTCTTGCGGCCCGGCACGTTACGCATATGCCGAGCGTTGATGACCCACACCTCGGCGATGACCGGTTCCAGAACCCAATGCACCGGCTTCCAATACACGCCGGTTGCTTCCATCGCGACCCGCGTTACCCCACGCTCGATCAGCCAGTCACCCAACGCGAGCAACTGCGGTGTCGTCGACCCGAACTCGGTGACGTCTTCACGCCGGCCGCCTCGACCGTCGGGTATCCGAGCACACGCCATCACTGAGTCGCGGTGCACGTCCAAGAACGCGCACCGCGACACGATCACTTCCATCTCCATCGCAAACCTCCGATCACAGGCACACTGCCGTGCCGGACCGGATGAGGGGACTCGACCAAGAGACTGAGATGCGTGCTCGTAGCAACAAGACGGAGCGCCCAAATCCCCTCGGGCTCAAACTAGCCGCGGGCTCCGAAGCGCCATAGAAGATCGACCTCTGCCCGGACCGGCAGACCGATTCTCATCCAGACGAGACCGCCGGGACCACCGCGCATGAGAACTAGCCCGGAATGCTGCGCCACCGCGGGGCTTTCATGCGTGGCGGTGCTGCCACGGAGCGTGAGTGTCGGCGGTGAGGGCCAGGATGTGGATGTGAGTCAGGGGCCCAAACCGCGGGGGACCGCTCCGGGCGCGGCGCTGCCGCTGGGCGCGCGCCGCCTCGACGGCGGTGACGACCAGATGTCGGCCGCGGCGCTGCGCCCGACTTCGCCGCCGGCCGAGCGTCCGTCCCGTCCCCGCGGTTCGGCGAGCGCCATGGTCTTCGCCCGCAGCGCCCGCGCGCTCCAGCAGGCGGCGCGTGCGGCCGGACTCGCCGTCCCAGCGTTTCGGAGTCCGCCGCGCCGCGCCGGGTCCGACCGCACGATCCGTCGTTTCGCGGCCGGGTGTGTCGTTGCCGTGCGGGTCCACGGCCGTCCCGCAGCCGACGTGCAACGCGACATGATCGAGGGCGTCGTGGCGGCCAACCAATTGCAGGGCGAAGCCGCCGCACGCATGCGCGGGTTGCTCGGCGCCGCGCTCACCGAGTCGTCCCAGCGACCTCACGGCGTGACCCCACACGCAGCCTGACGACACGAACGTGAACCGCGTCCCTGACCTGCACGCGCCTTGGAGTCGGCGGCTCCTCGAGCGGCACACGTCTCACACGTTGTGTCCTGGCCGTGCCGCAACTGCTCGGCGTCGACGAACCAGCTGAGCCGTCGGTGTGAAGGGATCTCGATCCGTGCCCCGCGCGACTCGCGAGATCTCCGGCGGTCGCACTCATCACATGTCGTGCCCGGGGCGGGAGTCGAACCCGCACGCTCCTTGGAGCCGGCGGGTTTAAGCCGCCTGCGTCTGCCGTTCCGCCACCCGGGCGTCGCCGTGCGACGACGCACGGCCGCGGGCGAGGCTAAGCCGCGGGCGCGCCCCACGCCGTGAGTTGTGCCGGAATGCGTGCTCGGTCCTCGCCTCGCGACGCGGGGAGCGAGCACGAGCGAGAGCGCCGCGACCGCGTGTGCCAAGCTGGGCGCACAGCCGGCCGAAGGGGACCATCATGGCGATCGAACTCGCGCACCCGCGCTATCTCGAACCCGAAACTCCCTACGCGATGCGCGCCCAAGGCTTCGGCGGCGCCGTGGCACTCGGTGTGGCGGGGCTTGTCTTCGCCGGAGCAATGGCCGCGGTCGAGGCCTGGATCCTGGCCGCGGTCGCGGGTGTGTTCGCCGTCGTCGTGCTCGCCAGTGTCGTGATGACGCCGGTTCAGTTGTTTCGCGATCACATGGTCGTTCGGGCGCGCGGTTTCGGCATCGTCGCGCGCGAGATCGCGTATCACGACGTGGTCGATGTTGCGATCGTCAACACCGCCCGGTTCCGGGTCCCCGAACTCGTCTTGGTCGGCGGTGAGAAGCTGCGAGTCCGGCGGCTCGCCGCGTCACGTTGGGGCGCGACGGGCCTCGAATGCGCGCAGCGCTGGCAGTTGAGCATCATGGCGCGCATCCGGCGCACCTCGCACTGGCACTGACGAAACGACGCAAGGAGCACGCACGATGCGGACCGAACTCTGCGACCGGCTCGGGATCGAGTTCCCGATCTTCGCCTTCACACACTGCCGTGACGTCGTTGCGGCGGTGAGCAAGGCCGGTGGACTCGGCGTGCTCGGGGTCGTCGGCGTGACCCCCGAACAGATGAAGATCGAGTGCGACTGGATCGACGAGCACATCGGCGACAAGCCGTATGGGGTCGACGTGGTGATCCCGGGGAAGTACGAGGGGATGGGCGAAACCGATCCCGAGGCGCTTGCGGCACAGTTGCGTGACATGGTGCCCCAGGAGCATCTCGCGTTCGCGAGCAAGGTGCTCGCCGACCACGGAGTCCCCGAACTTCCCGCAGGCGAAGGCAACAGCATGCGGCTGCTCGGCTGGACCGAGGCGACCGCGACTCCTCAGGTGCTCGAGGCGCTGCGACACCCCAACGTCCGCTTGATCGCCAACGCGCTCGGCACGCCACCGCCCGAGATCGTGCGCGAGATCCAGTCCACCGGACGGTTGGTCGCGGCGTTGTGCGGTTCACCCGAACAGGCCCGCCGCCACGTCGAGGGCGGTGTCGACATCGTCATCGGGCAGGGCGGCGAGGGTGGCGGGCACACGGGCGAGGTCGGCTCGATCGTGTTGTGGCCGCAGATCATCGCGGCGATCGGCGACACTCCTATGCTCGCCGCCGGTGGGATCGGCAGCGGCGCCCAGATCGCGGCGGCGCTCGCCATGGGCGCGCAAGGGGTGTGGGCGGGATCGCTCTGGCTGACGACCGAAGAGGCCGACCTGCCGCCCGCGCAGAAACAGCAACTGCTCGAGAAGGGATCGCGCGACACGGTGCGGTCGCGTTCGTTCACCGGCAAGCCGTGTCGCATGATCCGCAACGACTGGACCGAGGCGTGGGAGCGACCCGACACGCCCGACCCGTTGCCGATGCCGCTGCAATACATGGTGTCGGGCGACTGCGTGGCGCGCGGCTCCCGCTACTCCGACAAGGCGACCGACGTGATGTTCAACCCGGTCGGGCAGGTCGTCGGGCAGCTGACGCGAGTCCGCAAGGCCGCCGACGTCGTGCGTGAACTCGTCGAGGAGTACATCGACGCGGTCGAACGCCTCAACCGCCTCGGCAGCTGACCCCAACTCACCACCAATTGGCGCACAACTGTTGGTTCCGCGCAGTTGTGCGCCAAACGGTGGGCGAACGGCCTGATTGGCGGGGCCGTCCGGCCATGATCGGCCGGAGTTGGAACTAACGATCGGTCGCCGCGGACTTCTCCCGGCGTGGATGTCCTCGACTGGTACCGGCTGTTCAGCTGGTTGACCCTGCTCGCCCAGGCTGCCCTGGCCGTCTTCATGGTCGTCGGCCTCGCCGCCTGGCTCGCGCCGAGTTGGCGGCCGAGGTTCGCCGCGCTTCGCGAGTTGCTGCACGACCAAGGTCTCGCGCTCGCGGCTCTCGTCGCCGTGGTCGCGACGAGCGGATCGTTGTACCTCTCCGAAGGCGCGCACCTCGTGCCCTGCCGGCTGTGTTGGTTCCAGCGGGTCGCGATGTATCCGCTCGGAATCCTGCTGCCCATCGCGGCCGTCCGCCGTGACTGGTCGATCCGGCCGTACGCGTTGGTGCTCGCAGTGCTGGGCCTCGCGGTGTCGAGCTGGCACTACCTGATCGAGTGGTATCCGTCGCTCGAAGGCGTCGGTGGCAGTTGCGACCCGAACAACCCGTGCAGCGCGCTGCCGCTGCCTCGCCGCTACGGCTACCAGTCGATCCCGCTGATGGCCGGTACCGCATTCGTTTGCATCGCGGTCGCGCTTGGTGCCCGCGCCACCCGAGGGAGGAACCCATGAACTCGACCGTCAGCCGTCGAGCGCGCCGCGCCACGACCCGCCACCGACGTCGGCCGTTCCCGATCTGGCTCGTCGCCGCCGTGGTGATCGTGATCCTCGGTGCGGTCGTCGCGATCGGTGCGATGTCGGACGGCGATGTCGACGCCGGGAGACAATTCGGCACGGTCGAGGTCACGGGGGAGCCGCTACCCGGGTTCGGCACGGCACCCGATCCGGCCGTCGGCGCGCAGGCACCGCAGATCGCGGGCGTCGACTTCGACGGCCGCGCGAGCGCGATCGGGGGGACTGGGCGACCGACTCTCGTCGTGTTCCTCGCGCACTGGTGTCCACACTGCAACCGTGAGGCCCCCCGGCTGGCGGCGTACCTCGATCGCGACGGTGTGCCGACCGACGTCGACATCGTGCTCGTCCCCACGGGATCGAACGAGTTGCGCGAGCACTGGCCGCCCTCGGAGTGGATCGCCGACCAACGACTCGACCGCCTCCCCGTGGTGCTCGACACTGCGGACGGCGAAATCGCCTCGGCGTTCGGACTCGGCGGCTACCCGTTCATCGTGCTGCTCGATGCCGCCGGGACAGTCATCGAGCGGCGCTCCGGAGAGCAGCCCGAGGGCGCCTTCGCCGAGATGGTCGCCAGCCTGCGCACTGCTCCCTGACCAATTCACCAATTGGCGCACAACTGTGCGATCCGCGGGGCTGTGCGCCAAACGGGTGGCGTTGGCGCGGGTGATTGGCGCACAACTGTGCGATCCGCGGGGTTGTGCGCCAAACGGGTGGCGTCGGTCAGGGGGCGCCGTGGCGGCCGGCGCCTTGCGCGAACCGGGTCGCACCTTCGCGGGTCTCGCCCGAGTTGATGACGGCGATGCCGTGATCGAACTCGTTGGCGATCGCGTCGCCGAGGGAAAGCCCCCACTGTTCGTAGCTGCTCCGCCGATCGTGGTTGAGGCAACCCTGCGGGAGTGCGGCGATCTCCTTCGCCCACGTCACGGCCGTCGCGAGTGCCTCGCCCGGCGCGCACAAACGGTGCGCCAGACCCATTCGCTGTGCTTCGTCGCCGCCGACGCCCCGACCTGTGATGATCAGGTCGAGCGCGTGCGCATGGCCGATCAGGCGCGGCAAGCGGACGGTGCCACCGTCGATCAACGGCACGCCCCAACGGCGGCAGTAGACGCCGAAGATCGCGTCCTGTGCTGCGACGCGTAGGTCGCACCAGATCGCGAGTTCGAGTCCGCCGGCGACGGCGAAGCCCTCGACCGCGGCGATCACGGGCTTCGAAAGCAACATGCGCGTCGGTCCCATCGGGCCGTCGCCGTCACGGCGGGCGGGGTTGCCACGTCCCGCGGCGACGGCCTTGAGGTCCGCGCCCGCACAGAACGTGTCGCCTGCACCGCTGAGTACAGCGATTGATGAGGACGCGTCGGCGTCGAACGCACGAAACGCCTCACCGAGGCGCGCTGCGGTGGGGCCGTCGACCGCGTTGCGTACCTCAGGGCGATCGATCGTCACGATCGTGACCGGTCCGTCGCGATCCACGCGTACCGTCATCGGCGCACCCTCCTCGTCATCGCGCACGCTCCTCGTCTTCGGCGGCATCTCGGATCATGTTCGCCCGGTCGAGTTCGACACCACCCGCCGGGAGCACGACGACCCCCCGAGCATCGATCGGCGCGCCTCGTCGGGCGCTGCTGGCGGCCGTTTGCGCCGTATCCGGTCGTTTCCGTCGCCTGTGGCGGCGTGGTGGCGATTGTTTGCGCCGTATCTGGTGCCTTCCGTCGCCTGCGGTGGCGTGGTGGCGGCCGATTGCGCCGGATGCGGTCGGTTCGGTCGCCTGCGGCGTCCGGCTGCGGTGTCGGCGTGACGCCGGTCGGGGTGCTGCCGGCGATTGTTTGCGCCGTATCTGGTGCCTTCCGTCGCCGGCCGTTGGTGCGAAGCGAGCGGGCGAGGATGCGCGCGGGTCGATCAGGGTCGCTCGCGGGCCGCGACGAGGTGCGCGGTTTCGTTGACCGAAACGACCGACCGCACGCCCGATCGTGACGCGACGATCCGCGAGATCGAGGTGTACCCCGGCTCGAACCACAGGTGACGGTCGAGACCTGCGACCAGGGCGATGGCGACGTTGATGACCCCGCCGTGGCACACGACGAGGACGCGTCGACCGGCGTGGTCGGCGATTGTCCGATCGAGCGCGGCCGAGACCTGGGCGCGGAACACGTCCGGGTGCTCGGCACCGACCTCCTCCCACCTGCCGTCGACCATCGCACGAAATCGCGGGTCGCCGATCGCGCGCAGTTCCTCCATCGGGATGTAGTCGTCGGCTCGTGCGTCGTACTCGAGCCAGCCGTCGTCGATGACGGGGGCGACCCCGAGCGCGACCGCGATCGGTGCCGCCGTCTCGATCGCGCGTGCCTTGGACGAGGTGAGGATCACGTCGAACCGCTCGTGCGCGAGCCACGCCGCGAGCCGCTCCGACTGCGCGCGACCGAGGGTCGTGAGCGAGGGGTCCGCGGGTGCTTCACCCGTGTCGGCGCTCGTGAGCCTCACCGGCTCGGCATGGCGAACGAGCACGAGATCCATCGCCTGGTGCTCCTTACCGCGTTCCCGGACGTGACGACATCACACGAGCTCGAGGTCGAGCAACGCGCCGAGCTCTCGGAGCGCGACGACATGATCGACCACCTTGATCGTCGCCATCCCCATTGATCGCGCCGGTTTGAGATTGATCCCGAGATCGTCGAGGAACACGGTCACCTCCGCCGTCACCCCGAGGCGCGCCAGCGCGAGCTCGTAGATGCGCGGATCAGGCTTGCGGAGCCCGACCTTCGACGACTCCACGACGGTGTCGAACAGGTCGCGAGCGACGAGCCCCGCGGGACCGTCGAGCGGTGCCACCTCGTCCTCGCGCTCCGGTGAGGTCAGACCCGCGTCGGCCCAGTTGTTGGTGAGTGCACCGACGCGCAGCCCGGCGCCGCGGAGCCGCTCGATCGCCGCGAGCATTGCCGGCCGTGCCCCGCCACCCTCGCCGATCGTCGCCATCATCTGTGCCGCGTCGATCGGGTGACCCGCGGCGAGCGCCTCGGTTTCGAGTGCCGCGTGGAATTCGCCGAGGCTCAACTCGCCGCGCTCGAGCGCCGCCCAGGCGCCCGACTCGCTGCTCACCCGCACCACGCTGCGGGTGAAGCCGACGGGGATGCCGGACCGCTCGTCGTAACGATCGAACGCCTCGAAGGGCGAGGGGAACACAACCCCACCGAGGTCGAACAGCACGGCGCGGTGGTGACGATGCTTCGACACGGCGCGGCACGGTAGCGGCCGACCGCCGCGCACAACGACGCGACCGTCAACGCACTCCGATCTGTCACGGAGGTGTGGGTGCGTTCGTGCGTGTCGTCGACTGTGGAATCACCCATCGATGTGGGCTTCGGGTGAGCGTGACTCGTTCCACGCGATGGCGGAACTTGCGGGCGCCGTGCGGCGACTACCAGGGCATGGAGTGCGCAACGGCTCGTGAGATCATCTCCGCGCGACTCGACGGCGAAGCCGACGACCGTGAGATCAGCGGACTCGTCGCCCATGTCGCGGAGTGCGCCGCCTGCCGTACGTTCGAGACGCGCGTGCTCGCGACCCGCCGCTCGACCGTGGCAGTCGCCGACAACCCTCCCGACCTCGCGCCCGCGATCCTGGCGCGAATCGCGTCGGAGCCTCGCCCGCGGCTCTCGCCCGTGCCTCGGGCGGGGCTGATCGCGGCCGCGCTGCTCGAAGGCGTGCTCGCGATCCAGGCGCTCGTCGCCCGAAGTGCCCACGGTCACGAGGTGCATCGCCACGTCGCGTTCATGTACCTCGCGCTCGCGGTCGGTTTTGCGTTCGTCGCGTATCGCCCCCTGCGATCCGCGGCCGGGGTCGCGCCCGTCGCCGCTGTGCTCGTCGTGTGCGTGCTCGTGTCCGCCGCGCTCGACGTGATCGGTGGTGCGGCGGGCGCGACCCAACAACTCGTCCACATCGTGTGCGTCACCGGGCTTGCCGCGACCGTGTGGTTCCTGCGGCCGGTCCGCCACCAAGCCGCCTTCCCCGCCCTCCACTGACCCCCAACCATTCCGGCGTCATGAACGCACGACTATTCGTCGTTCATGACGCTGGTTGGGATGGGTCAGGCTTCGGCGGCGTGGTCGAGGCTCGTGACGAGCGACTCGCGGGCGCGTGCCACGCGCGATCGGATCGTACCGATCGGCACATCGCATACCGCCGCGGCTTCGTCGTAGGCAAGGCCGAGGAGTTGCGTGAGCACGAACGCCTCGCGCTGATCGCGCCCGAGTCCGGCGACGAGCGCGTCGGTCGCGTGATAGGCCGCGTGATCGGCGGCGACCGACGCGACCAGTTCGGCGGCCACACGATCGCGGCGCCTGCGGCGTTGCTCGCGTCGAATCGCGTCGGCGGCGGCGCGCCGCGTAATCGATAGCAACCAGGTACGAGCGCTGCTCTCACCGCGGAACGCAGGAAGCGCCTTCCACGCTCGCAGGTAGGTGTCCTGGGTGACATCGTCGGCGTGGTCGCGCCCGACGAGATGGGCAGCGAAGCGCCACACTTCGGCCTGCGAGCCCCGGATCGCCTCGGAAAGTGCCATCCGGTCGCCGTCACGCGCCGCGATCCATCGCTCCGTCAGGCGATCCATCGAACCCACGGTACTCGGGCGGTGGTGCGCACGACGGTCCCACGGCGGCGTCACACGCTCTAGGCGCCTTGTGACGGCTACGAGACCAATGCGACGAGCCGGTCGGTCGTGGAGTTCACGAAGATCCGCGCATCGGGAGCATCGGTCGTGCCGCTCGGCGCGCTGAACGCGAACTGCACGAGGTAGTTCTCGACGCGCACTGCGACCAACACGACGTTCGACGACGGGGTACCACCCGTCGCAGTCGATACCGAGGCGGTCGAATCCGAACCTTCATCACCGAGCGGGGTCGCCCGACCGGTCACCGCGAACGCCTCGTCCCCGAAACGTGCGCCGAGGTCCAACGGTTCAAGGTCGAACCGTACCGTCACGCCGCCGATGTCGATGGTGCCGGTGTCGCACGACACGTCGTGCACCACGAGGTCGAACGCCGCCTCGGCCGAGGCGACGTCGGGCCAACCCCACAAGGTCTGTTCCATCGTGAAGCGTCGGCGCGGGTGGTCGTAGCCGACGTTGGTGCCGCCCCAGCCGTCGATGTCGGCCGGGGTCCCTGTGCCGCACCAGGACTGGTCGGCCGCGTCGGGTCGGAAGGGACCGCTCGGCACGAGGTCGTAACGCAGGACCTCGCGCGGTGGCGAGAGCACGTCGGCGGCGTCGATCGGCAGTTCGAAGCCGACCGGTGGCGAGGTCGTCGTCGCCGGCGCCGAAGCGACTGTCGTCGAAGGACGTGGGTCAGCGTCCTTCTCGCCGCCGCTCCCGCAGCCACCGAGCGCGGCGAGCGCCACGAACGTCGTGAGCGCGATCAGCGAGGCGTTCGTCCGGCCGAACATCGAGTTATCCGATCGGCCGAAGAGCGGCGCCCCTGAGCGCAGACCTGATCAGCCGATCCGCGCAACGAGCTCAGCAGCAGTCGCGACCGGCCTCGGTGCCCGGCGGGGCTCCGGAGCCTTGGCTCGTGACATGGGCGTCACCACCGAGTGATGTCGACGCGGACGCAACGTCGGGAGCGCGCTGCGGGCGCGAGTTGCGCGGCCAGGTATGTGGCGGGGCAGGGTAGGGACGTGAACCGACTCGACGCACTGTGGCGCTATCCGGTGAAGAGCATGATGGGCGAACGGCTCGCGGGCGCCGACGTCGGTGAATTCGGTGTGGTCGGCGATCGCGGCTGGGCGACGCGCGACGAGGTGCGCGGCGGGATTCGCGGTGCCAAGAAGATCGCCGGGCTGATGCGCTGCGCGGCCCGCTTCGTGGACGAACCGACTGCCGACCAGCGATCACCGCTCGTTGAGATCACCTTGCCGGACGGCTCGACCGTTCGCACCGATGCGGCCGAAGTGCACGCGACCCTGTCGGCCGCGCTCGATCATCCCGTCACGCTGTTCCCGCTGCAACCGGCCGAGGATCTCGACCACTACCGCCGCGGCGCGGGCGACACCGACGATCTGATCGAAGAACTTCGCTCGGTGTTCGGGCGCGAGGCAGACGAGCCCCTCCCCGACATCTCGAAGCTCCCGCCGGTGATCTTCGAGTACGAATCACCGCCCGGCACCTACTTCGACGCCTGCGACATCCTGCTCGTCACTCGCCAGTCCCTCGCGACCATCGACGGCGACGTGCGACGGTTCCGCCCGAACCTCGTCATCGACGCGCCCGACACGACGGATCCGTTCCCCGAGTTCGCCTGGGTCGATCGAACCCTGCGCATCGGCGACGTGGAACTTCGTATCGAAACCGAATGTCCCCGCTGTGTGATGATCACGCGCGGCTTCGCCGACCTGCCCGAGGATCGCAGCGTCTTGCGGCGGGTCGTGCGTGACGCGGGGCAGAATCTCGGTGTCTACGCGTCGGTCGTGACTCCCGGCCGGCTCGAGACGGGTGACGAAGTCACAATCGTGTGATCGTCAGCCGTCGAGCAGTTCGTCGCCGCCGCGCAAGGACGCGTCCCGACCCTCGACGAACGCTTGGCGGAGTTCGTCGCTGTCACCATAGAGGTTGACCTCGAACGTGTACCCCTGCTCCATGCGGTAGCTGCGCTTCACGTCGACGGGTTCGATCATGTTGATCGACTCCTTGGCGCGTCGCATGACGAGTGGGCTCTTCGCGGCGATGACTTGCGCGATCTCGATCGCGGCGTCGAGCAACTCGTCCCGAGGCACGACCCGCTCGACGCTGCCGAAGTGCTGCAACTCGGCAGCGCTCACCATCTGGCCGGTGAAGAACATCGCGCGCACCTTGTGCGGTGGAACGAGGCGCGCGAGGTGCGTGGCCGTGCCGAGCGCGCCACGGTCGATCTCGGGGACGCCGAACGTCGCGTCGTCGCTCGCGATCACGATGTCGGCATTGCCGGCGATGCCGATGCCGCCACCGAGACAGAACCCGTGGATCGCCGCGATCACCGGGACCTCGCAGTCGTAGACCGCCGCGAACGTCTCGAAGCAGCCACGGTTCACGCCGATCATCGCCTTGTTGGTCGGGTCGGCCGCGAGTTCTTTGATGTCGACGCCAGCCTGAAAACCCTTGCCGTCGGCCGTGATGATCACGCAGCGCACGTCCGGGTCACGTCCGGCGCCGCGGACCGCGTCGGCGAGCGCGTACCAACCGGCGACCGGCAACGCGTTCACGGGCGGGTTGGCGATCGTCACGATCGCGATCGGCCCACGGCGCTCGCTGCGGATCATCGGCTCAGGTTACGGACCTGGACGCGCGTGCGGCATGATCGGGCATCCGCGCGACCGCGGTCGTCACCCTGACCTGATCCGCCGCACCCGGCTCATCGGTTCGCAGCGGCGAGGCGGGCGAAACCATCGCGCCAGTGAACCGAGCACGGCCCTGCGATCGACTGGTACTTGGTGACGTCGCACGCGACACTCTCGATCGTCTGGTCGGTCGGCGCGAACGCAGCATCGATGCCGCTGAGTTCGCCGAGGTAGCGACACCACTCCTCGATGCTCACCTGATCGTTGCCCGCCCAGTTCACGATCGTCGCCGGGACCGTCGCGGCACCGACCAGCGCCCCGAGCGAGGCGATGATGTCATCGATGTGGATCGGGTTGTAGACGCTCGGAGCGTTCGTGTGTACCGGGACCGGGCGACCGGCGCGCATCAGCGCGAGGTGGAACAACGGCCAGCCAAAGCTATCGCCGTAGGGGACGGACAAGCGAGCGATCGTGGTCGGCAGGTCGTAGGCACGTGCCGCATATCGAGCGACGACCTCGGCGCTGATCTTGGCGATCGAGTACGTCGGCATGAACCCGAACGCGCGGTGATTGTCGCCGAGAGGGTCGGTCTCGACGAAGCAGCGATGTCCGTCTGGCTGGTACACCGCCGTCGAGGAGCAATGGAGGAACGCACGTGCGCCAGCGCAGTGACGCATGAGCAGTCCGAGCCCCTCACCGTTCGCGCGCAGGTCACGGTCGAAGTCGCTCGTCTTGGCGACAGCGAGATCGATGACGACGTCGACGTCGCCCGGGACGTCCGAGAAGTCGCCCGCCTCGAAGTCGACGCGGACGCAACGAACGCCCGCGTGCTCGAGCCGTTCGCGGGTCGCCGAGTCGGAGAAGCGCGCCGCGGCCCACACGTCGGCGTCGGTCGCGAGTCGCTCGGCGACCGGCAGGCCGACCTGCCCCGTCGCTCCGGTCACAAGCACCTTGGCCCCGGACAGATTCAACGCGCTGCTCATCGGTCGTGCCTCACATCTTCAACAGGCCCTTGTCGATCACGAGGTGCTGGCCCGTGACCGACGCGGCGTCATCGGACAGCAGGTACGCGGCCGCCGCGGCGACCTCGTCGGGCTGGACCGGATCGACGACGCGCATGACGGTGGCCTTCATGTGATCCCAGTCGAGATCACCCGAGAAGTCGAGTGTGGCTGCGAAGTCGCTCGCGACACTGCCCGGCGCGATGCTGTTGGCGCGCACGCCCCGTCGCTGATACTCGATCGCCAGTGCCTCGGTGAGAGAAATCACACCACCCTTCGAAGCGCAGTACGCCGCGTTGTAGGGCTGGCCGCGTCGGCCGGCGACCGACGCCAAATTGACGATCGCGCCGCGTGCGTCGATCAACGCTCGGATCGCGGCGCGGCACATGAAGAACGTGCCGTCGAGGTTGACCTGGAGCACGCGTCGCCACTCGTCGACCGTGTGATCCTCGGTGCGGCGGACGATGCCAACGCCGGCGCAGTTGACGAGACCGTCGAGGCGACCGTGGCGCTCGACGATCTCGTCCACGACCGCCGTGCACCGCGCGAAGTCGGTGACGTCGAGCGTCCAAGCCCCGGCCCAATCGGCTGGCGTCGAAGCAACCGCAAGATCGGCACCGTGGACCTGGGCGCCCTCGGCGGCAAGGCGCGCCGCGGTCGCCGCACCGATGCCGCGACCCGCGCCGGTCACGATGATGACGCGGTCCCTGAGACGCTCGACCCGATGCACAGCTGGACACTCTTGCCGATGGGCGGCGAGGCTGGCACCTCGCGCGGCGCACCATCGGAGGTAGTCGATGACCGATCCCGCGGCGGCGGATCCACCTACGGATGCACCACAGTCGTTCCCTTCGGTCGAAGATCGAGAACGGATCCACGCCCTGCTGCACGAATACTGCTTCCGCCTCGACGCGGGCGACCTCGACGGCGTCGCCGCACTGTTCGAGGACGCGATCGTCGTATCGACCCGTGACCCCGAGACCGTGCACGAGGGTGCCGCGGCGGTGCGCACGATGTACGAACCGGTGATCCTCTACCCCGACGGTACGCCGCGTACGCAACACCGCCTCGCGAACATCACGCTGACGCGAGGGCGTCCGGGCGAGGTACGCAGCCGCGCCTCCTTCCAGGTGTTGCAGCAGGTCGACGAGAGCAGGATCGAGGTGATCCTCGCCGGCGAGTACCACGACACGGTCGCCCGCGACGCCGACGGATCGTGGCATTTCAGGCGAAGGACCATCGACCCGCGCCTGATCGGTGACCTGAGCCGGCACATGCGAACACGATGATGTTGGGAGCGCACACGGGCCGGGTCGACCGCACCCGCCCTCTCGCCGACCCGAAGCGAGGCGGGGGACGCGTCGTAGCCTTTCCGACATGGCCCTGATCACCAACACGATCGCCGGGAACGCGCCTGCGCGATTGTTCCTGCTCGTTCACGGGTACGGCGCGGACGAGCGCGACCTCGGCGGACTCCTGCCGTACCTCGATGCCGAGGGCCGCTACGCGACGGTGCTGCCGCGCGGGCCGCTCGCCGCGCCGGGAACCCCGGGATTCGCGTGGTACGAGTTCGGCGACGTCACCGCTTTCGAGGCCGGTTACCGCGCCGCGCACGACGAACTCGAGGCAACGTTCGCGGCGGCGTGCGACGAGTTCGGGCTGAAGCGCTCCGAGGCGATCGTCGGCGGCTTCTCGCAGGGCGCCGGGCTTGCGCTCGGCATCGGTTTGCGCGCCGCGACACCTGACCGGGCGCACCCCAAGTGCGTGCTCGCCATGAGCCCGGCATTACCCGCGATCGAACTGCTCGAACTCGATCCGCTCACCGCGACCGATGTGCCGGTGCTGATCCAGCACGGCACCCACGACCCGCTGATCCCCGTGAAGCGCGTGCGCGAACTTGCCCGTGCGCTGCAAGGTGCAGGCGTCCCGGTCGTGTACCTCGAGTACCCGATGGAGCACAACGTCGCGATGGAGTCTCTGCGCGACGCTCGCGAGTGGCTCGGCCGCGTCGAGGCGGGCGAGCGGCCGTCCGAGCCCGTGCCCGACGACCCGGTCGAGCTCGTACCTTCGGTCACGACGGCTCAATGGCAGGCTGAAGTGATCGACAGCGACCTGCCCGTCATCGTCGACTTCTGGGCGCCGTGGTGCGCGCCATGCCGCCAGGTCGCGCCGATCGTCGAGTCGATGGCGGCCATGCGCAGGGGCAGCTACCGGTTCGTGAAGGTGAACATCGACGAGGAACCGCAACTTGCCCAGACCTACAACGTGCAGAGCATCCCGCTCATCGGCCTGTTCCGCAACGGCCGCATGGAGCGCCAGTCACTCGGCGCCAAACCCCGCCAACAACTCGAAGCCGAGTTGGGCATGCTCGTCTTGCCCTGAACCCTTGACATCGATCGCCCGCAGTCGCGCTCGCTGATACTCCCTGGGCTTGCCTCGACGCGGTGACGCGCGATTGGGCAGCCGGGGCTAGCCGGGGATGCGGGCCGCGCCGGCCCAGTCGCTGCGATAGATCGTGCTGATCTTCACGACGTCTCCGGTCTGCGGCGCGTGCACGTACTCGCCGTTGCCGATGTACATGCCGACGTGGTGGATCGGGCTGCCGTAGAAGACGAGATCGCCGGGCAGCAGGTCGTCCTGGTCGACGTGGGGGAGCGAGGCGAACTGCGCCCGCGACGAGTGGGGCAGGTAGTAGCCCGCACGCGCCCAGGCCCATCCGGTGAGGCCAGAACAGTCGAAGTGGTCGGGATCCGGATCGTCCCAGCTTCCCGGCTCGGCGAACCGATACGGCGTGCCGAGCTGCGCGACCGCGGCGTCGACTGCGGTCTGCGCACGCGGGTTCGGCGCCACGACGACCGGTCCGCCGCCACCACCGTTGTCGCCCCCGCCGCCGTTGCCGTCATCGTCGGTGCCCGGGTCGGAGGGCGGCGCGGTGGTCGAGGTGTCGTTGGCCCGCGCCTCGGCTTCGCGCTGGCGCTGCTCGGCGGCCGCACGCGCCGCAGCCTCGGCCGCGGCGGCCTGGCGCGCCTGCTCCTCGGCGATCAGCTCGCGCAGCTCGCCCTGCGTTTGCGCGAGCAGTTCTTCCTGGCGGGCGTTCGCTGCTTCGAGGTCGGCGCGAGCCCGGTCGAGCCGCTCCTCTTCGGCCTGTGCCTGCGTACGCGCCGACTCCAGCGCGGCGACTTGTTCGCCGAGCTTCGTTCGCCACGCGTGCAACTGGTCGAGGCGGTCGTTGTCGCGCTGCGCCGCGACCTCGAGGTACACCTGCCGACTGCCGGCCTCGGAGAACGAGTCGCCCTCGAAGCCGAGCAAGCCGTTGCTCGAACCGCCCGACATGTAAAGCTCGGCGGCCCGCCGCGCCAGGCTGTTGTCGGTCGAACGGGCGGCTCGCCGGGTCTGTTCGACGTCGGCGCTCGTCGCGGTGATCTGTTGCTCGAGTTCCGCGACGCGCAGTTGCGCCTCGAGCAGATCCTCGTCGAGGCGCGAGATGCGGATCCCGTTCTCCTCGATCTCCTGTGCGATCGCCTCGGCCTGTGCCCGCTTGTCGTCGATCGAGTCGGCCGTGGCCGAACCAGCGAAGAGGGCAGGCGCGACGAACGAAGCCAGGAGGCTCACCGCCACCACCAGGCTGCGCCGGCCGGGTCGGGCGCTGGCCCGTTCCCGGGCGACGGTGCTGCTCGGAAGGCTCGCAGTACGTCGCATGCAATCGGGGTGGCCCTGCCACCTGCGCTCCCGCACCGAAGTGCCGTAGCGCCGGGTAGGTCCAGCAGTGACCGTAGCAGCAGCTCACCCGGTGGGTTCCAGCGCGCCACCGAATCGGCCGCTGGCCTGCGCTGATGTCAGATACCACGGTCTCATCGGCCGGACGCGGCCTCTCCGCAGTAGGCAGGATCTCCTGGACGAGGTTGTCCGCGACGGAGGGCGCAGTCGGTCAGACCCAGTCGGTCAGGCCCCGAGCGCCCAACCCGGCGTGGCCGGTGGGTTCCCCCGGCCGGCGAGGACGGGGCTCGACCAATGGACGTGGCTGGCGATCCCGTCGGCGATCCGTTGCCACTCGCTCGTCGACCAGCCCTGCGCCGCAGCCACGAGCGTCGTGTCCTGGCGGAGGTGCACGAACGCGGGCAACCGCTCGAGTCCCAGTCCCTTGGCGAGCGCATGGTCAGGATCGCACCACACGAGGTACTGGTCGGCGAGGGGACCAAGGATCTTGCGGGCCATCGACGGTGGTCCGGCGATCCAAATCGTGGCGCGCACGTCGGCGTCGCCCAGGGTCGCGAAGATCCGCTCGATCACCGGGTTGAACGCCGACGACTCGGGTCGCGGCGGCAACAACACGATCGCCAGATTGAACACCGTCGCCCAGTCGTCGAGCGAACGGGTCGTGCCCTTGATGTTGGCGAGCGCGAGGTTCGGGTCCGGGTTCTGCGCCACGCCTCGAACCTACCAACCCCTCACCCGAACCAACGTCATGAGACTCGAATCGCCCGACGGTCCATGACGCCCGAATGGATGTGAGGCGGCGCGCAGGCCCTCGGTCAACCGAGGCCGATCGCCCGCAGCATCGAGGGCGGCATCTCGTCGCGACCCTCCCGCAGCAACGCGGCGCGTTCGATGTTGATCAGGTCGCGCTCGCCTCGCTCCACCCACGCATCCCACGGCCCCGGCGGGACGCTGCCGGCGACACAGTGGCGCAGGTACTCGGCGAGGACCGCGCAATCGTGCGCGTCGCCCATGGGGCCGTGCCCCGGCACAATCGTGTCGGCGAGCTCGCCGACGTGATCGAGGGTCGCTGCCCACACCGCAGGATCACCCTGGAACGCCAACGGCGTGACCTCGAAGAAGCACAGGTCGCCCGAGAACAGGATCGACGCGTCGTCGACGAGCACCATCACGTCGCCGCTGGTATGTCCGGTCGCGGGCAGCAGTTCGATGCGTTCGGTGAGAGGTGCCGCGTCGGTGATCACGTGGGTGACGCGCCGACAGCCGGTCTCGGCGAGGTCGTCGAACTCGTCGGCGAAGGCGGCCATGAAGCTCTTGTACGCGCCGACCGGCATCTCGGTGTTGTCGAGGAGCATGCTCGTCTGTTCGCTGCCGTACACCGCAGACTGGTTGAACGCCTTGGTCCCGCCGACGTGATCGATGTGCGCGTGGGTGAGGACGACGCGGCGCACGGGCACACCGAGCCGGTGGACCGCGTGCGCGAACGGCTCCCACTGGCTGCGCACCATGAGCGTGTCGATCACGGTCGCGCCGTCACCGTCGAGGACGAGCCCTGCGTTGCTCACGCCGCTCTCACCGCCGGGCTGCAACCACGCGAACACGCCGTCCGCGATCTCGTGCAGGGTGTTCGTCGGTACGTCGCGGCGGGTCACGCGCCGCACGATAGAAGCCGACCGACCTGCTCCGCTCGGCGCGGCAGCAGTCGCCGACCCGACCACGATGTCGGGGCCAGCGAAGGTCCGACGCGTCGAGCGGGCTCGGACGGTGCTCTGTTGGTCGCTGTGGTTGTCCTGGCGACAACATTGGCGGTACAAGCCGTGGGCTGGGAGCGGGGACCTCGTGGCGGTCGGCACCACGACTTCGGTTGGTGGCTCGATTCCGGCCACTTGTACCCTTGCGCGCATGTCGGAACGCACCAAGAACCTGCCGCGGCGGACCTGCCACGCCACGCCTGGATCCAACGAGAAGATGCTCGGCAAGGCACCCGGGCTCGGCGCCGACATGGTGTTCCTCGACCTCGAAGACAGTGTGTCGCCCCTCGAGAAGGAAGCGGCGCGCGAAAAGGTCGTGAGGGCGATCAACGATCAGGACTGGGGCGACACTGTTCTGTGCGTCCGGGTCAACGCGTGGGACACGAAGTGGACCTATCGCGACGTCAGCTACGTCGTCGAGAACGCCAGCGAACGTCTCGACGAGATCATGCTCCCCAAGGTGCAGTCCGCGGCCGAGGTCGTCGCCCTCGACCTGCTCCTCACCCAGATCGAACAGACGATGGGCCACAGCCGTCGGGTCGGCATCGAAGCGCAGATCGAGACGGCTCGAGGCCTGATCAACGTCGAGGAGATCTGCGCCGCCAGCGACCGACTCGAGACGATCATCTTCGGCCCGGCCGACTTCGCCGCCAGTACCGAGATGCCCGTGCTGACCGGTGGAGTGCAGGTCCCCGAGTACCCGGGTGATCACTTCCACTACGTGTTCGCCAAGATCCTCATGGCGGGACGTGCCAACGGCCTCCAGGTCATCGACGGTCCGTTCCTCAAGATCCGCGAACTCGACGCGCTACGCGACTACGCGATGCGGACCCGCATCTTGGGTTACGACGGCAAGTGGTCGCTGCACCCCGACCAGGTCACCGTCATCAACGAGGTGTTCACGCCCACCCAGGAGCAGTTCGACAAAGCGTTCGACATCCTCGAGGCCTATGAAAAGGCCACGACCGAGGGCGAGCGCCGCGGTGCGGTGATGTTCGGCGACGAGATGATCGACGAGGCGAGCCGCAAGATGGCCACGAAGTTCGTGAGCCGCGGCGAGCGCGCCGGAATGTCCCGCAGCGCCGCCTGATCCGTCGCGCGACACCCAAACCGGCGTCATGAACGCGCGACTATTCGTGTCTCATGACGCCGGAATGGATGGGGCAGTGTGGAACGGGTCGATGTCGCCGTCGTCGGCGCCGGGATCGCGGGATCGGCGATCGCGCGGGCCTGCGCGCGCCGCGGGCTCGATGTCGCGCTGATCGACCAGTTCGAGTTCGGGCATGACCGCGGCAGCTCGCACGGTGGCGTGCGCATCTTCCGTTTCGCGTACCCCGATCCGTTCTACGTGCTTCTCGCGCAACGGGCGCTGCCGCTGTGGCGGGAGCTCGAGTCCGAGCGCGGTTCGACGCTGATCGAACTCGTCGGCGGGGTCGACCACGGCGACGAGCACGCCGTTCGCGCGGTCCATGACGCGCTCGTTGCCGCGGGCGCGCACGCCGAACTTCTGCGCCCCGACGCGGCGGCCGAACGCTTCCCGGGACTCCGCTTCGAGGGCATCGTGTGCGAGTCGCGCGACACGGGTCGTGTGCGCGCGGCGCGCGCCTGGACCGACCTGATCGCCTCGGCCGCGGCGCACGGCGTTCGGCTGCACCCCACGACTCCCGTCGAGGCCGTCGAAGTGCAGGACGCCCGGGCGCGTGTCGTGACCTCCGACGGCGGCTTCGATGCCACGACCGTCGTCGTCGCCGCGGGCGCCTGGGTGGGCGATCTCGCCTCCCCCCACGTCGAACTCCCGTCGCTCGAGATCAGCCAGGAGCACGTCTTTCACTTCGCGCCACGGGCCGGCGCGCCGTCCGAGTGGCCGAGCTTCATTCACTACCGCGAACCCGCGGCCGCCTACGGGATGCTGACACCCGGCGAAGGCGTCAAGGTCGGTGAGCATCACGCGGGCGCCGCGATCGATCATCCCAGTGCGCGGCTCACGTCACTCGATCCGGCCCGTCGCGACGCGGTGCTCCGCTACGTCGAACATTGGGTCCCCGGCGTCGAACCCCTGCCGGTCAGCGAGACGACGTGCCTCTACACGACCACACCCGACGAGGATTTCGTGCTCGACCGGCACGGACCGATCGTCGTCGCATCGCCATGTAGCGGACACGGTTTCAAGTTCGCGCCGCTTATCGGCGAACTCGCCGCCGACCTCGTGCAGGGTCTCGCCTCGTCGCTCGACCGGTTCAGACTGCCGCGCTGAGCTCATCGCAATGCTACGTTTGTGGCATAGCTCGAATACGGATCAGCACGACGGTGGATTCCGGCTCGCTCACGGCGGCCCGAGGTCTCGGCCTCGGAACGGATTCGGCGATGCTCGATGCCGCCCTGGTCGCGCTCCTCGCCTCGCACCGCCGCGCGGAGATCGACGATGCGTACTCGGCGTACGACCGTCGCCCGATCGACGAACCCGATGAGTGGGGCGACCTCGCGGCATTCCGCGACTCGGTCGGCGGCGCCAGCAAGCGATCTCGTCGACGGGCCTCGTGATCCCGCTCCGCGGCGAGGTCTGGTGGTGCGAGAGCCCGGACGCCGGGCGCCGTCCTTGCGTCGTGCTCACCCGCGACGTCGCGATCCCTCGGTTGCGCCGGGTCCTCGTCGCGTTGGCCACGACGACGATTCGTTCGTTGCCGAGCGAGGTCACGCTCGATCCCGACGGCGACCCGGTTCCCCGACGGTGCGCGCTCAACCTCGACACGCCCGAGGTCGTCCCAGTAGGGCTCCTCACCGAACGGATCGGGCGGCTGAGCGACGACCGAATGCGCGACGTCTGCCATGCGCTCGCAGTGGCGACCGGGTGCAACTGATTACAGCCGGGCACCTGCATCGCTTGACCGTGGCCGCGCGTCGCGTGGTGTCGGCATGCGCACGGTTCGGGTGTTGGCTGGACGACGGAACTGGCGTTGCGATCGGCTCATGCTCGATCGCATGATGAACCTCACCGAGAGCCCATCCATCCCGACCATCGCCCTCACGCACGCCGATCTCGATCTCGGCCTCGACGAGATCCAGAGTGAGTTGCTCGACCGCATGGCCGCCGGCCAGTCGGTGCTCGCGGCGGCCCGAGCGACCTACGTGTCGCGCCGCACCGCGTGGCGGCGACTCGCGGCGGTGCGCGCTCACTTCGGCGTGTCGACCAATCGCGAGGCGCTGCGCGTGTACCGGGCGGTGCGTTCACACACCCTGGCTGCGTGAGCTCAGTACCGGCCCGTCAACGGGCGCGCCGGGTCAGTCCCGCGACGTCCAGGACACTCACGTGTCCGCGGCGCAGGCTGACGAGACCGTCCGCCTCTGCGAGCTTGAGGACCCGGTTCGCGGTCGGGCGGGTCGTACCGGCCATCGTCGCCAGGTCGTCCTGGGTGATCGGGATGTCGGCGCGAGCCTCGTTGCCGGCAAGCAGCAACAGGCGGCGCAGGATCCGGCGATCGGCCTCGACGTAGAGCGCCTCGACGAGATGTTCGGAGAGCCGGCGTACCTGCGCGGCGAGCGCCGCGATCAGGACCTCGGTGACGGCAGGGTGCTCGTGGCGCAGCGCTGCGAACTCGTGGTGGTGCAACACCCGGGTCTCGGTCGGCTCGAGCGGCACCGCGCTCGCCGTGCGACGACTGTCGGGCGCCAATAATGCGCCCTCGCCGAGCGCATCGCCGCGACCGATAACGGTCAGTGTCGCGACGTCACCCATCGGAGTCGTGACACGGATCGCGATCGAACCCTTCTCGACGAGGTGCAGTGCGTCGCCGGGATCGCCTTCGTGGAAGATCGTCTCACCACGGGCGAACCTGCGCCGGCGGGTGCAGGCGAGCACCGTGCGCCGCGTCCCCTCGTCGAGTGCGTCGAGCAGTGGGAACGAAGGTTCCATCGACGATCACCGTACCCGTGAGAGGGGCAGCTGCCAGAGGCGAAACGCCGTCGGCGGCGCTGCGTCAGGCGGGCGCTTGCTCGGCGAGACGGCGGGCGATGACGCGCAGGCAGAGGGTTTCGTCGGCGCCTTCGAAGATGCTGAGCACGCGTGCATCGACGAAGTACCTGGAGACCGGGAACTCTTCGGCGTAGCCCATGCCGCCGTGCAACTGCATCGCCTCGCGCGTCACCCATTCGGCGGCTCGACATACGTACGCCTTCACCATCGATGCTTCGAGCGTGCCCTCGCCGTTCGCCATCTTCTTGGCCACGGCGTAGGAGAACTGACGGCCCGCCTGGATGAGGAAGGCCATACGCGCCAACTTCACCTTGGAGAGTTGGTAGTCGAACACGGCTTGACCGAAGACGTTGCGGTTCTGCGCGTACTCGAGGCCGGCTTCGAACGCGGCCTGCATCAACCCGACCGCGCGTGCCGCAGTTTGCAGGCGACCGTTCTCGAAGCCCGCCATCTGCAGGTAGAAGCCGCGTCCGAGCCCGGCCTGTTCGCCGATGAGGTTCTCGCCCGGGACGAACCAGTTATCGAACGCGACCTCGTAACTGTGCATGCCGCGATAACCCAGCGTGTCGATGGCGCGCCCTTCGAGCTTGCCGCCCCCGTCCTGGGTGAATGCGAAATGGTGCCCATCGGCCTGCGGCTTCTCGACCAGGAACACCGAGAGTCCGCGGTGACCGAGCGCGCGATCGGGATCGGTGCGCGCAAGCACGAGCAAGATCGTCGCCCGGCCCGCGAATGTGCACCACGTCTTGACGCCGTTGATCAAGTACCCGCCTTCGACCGGCGTCGCGCTCACCTTCACGCCAGCGACGTCGGAGCCGAAGTCGGGTTCAGTTACCATGATCCCGGCCATCAACTCGCCGGTCGCGACGCGCGGCAGCCACTTCTGCTTCTGGGCCTCGGTGCCGCCGGTGACGACAGCGCGCGTCAGGATCTCCGGCCGGGTGATGAGCGAACCACCGATCCCGAGCGAACCCCGTGAGAGTTCCTCGGTCGACACGACCATGCCCATGTAGTCGCTCTCGCCGCCGGTCGCGAACCCGCCGTACTCCTCGGGAACCGAGAGCCCGAAGCCGCCGATCTCGGCGAGGCCCTTGATGATCGCCTCGGGCACGTCGGCGTTGCTGCGATGCACGTGCTCGGCGTGCGGCCGCACGACGTCCTCGGCGAAGCGCCGGAAGGTGTCGGCGACGAGTTCGAAGTCGTCGTCGAGATGGTTGGGCCCCGACCCGGCGGTCGCGATGTCGTCGCCGAGGCCCGCGAGAAATTCCGACGAGCGATACTGCGCGACGAACGGTCCCGCACCGGCGATGTCCATGCCGTCGCTGCCCCACTCGGCGCTACGGCCGACGAGTTTCGTGGCGAGGTCGACGACGGACTCGGCGATGAATCCGAACGCGAGCTTCGCTTCGAGCGGACCCTTGGTCGCGTACTCGCACATGACGCGACCGGCCTCGACGGCCGCGGCCACGTGCGCGAGGTCGTAGGCCAGGACCTGGTGTTCGTCGAGCTTCGCGACCGAAAGCTTGCCATCGACGCGACTCGTTGCGGCGAGCTTGGCGGCGGCGCGCGCGATGACAGCGGCCATGGCGTCGACGGCGCCACGCGCCGCTTCGAGAGCGGCGCTGTCGGGTCGGGTCGCGGGGTTGCTCATGGCGGGCGAGGCTATCGACGCGGCATTTGCCGTCGCTCACCGGAGCAGTGAAGCGGCACCGCCGTCGCCGGAGCCGGAGCGGGGCCCGCGACGCGTCAGGGCTCGGGCTCGGATGGCGCGACGGTCGTCGTGGTCTCCGCAATCGTGGTGACGGTCGTCTCGCTGATCACCGTGGTCGTCGTCTGCTCGACGAGGGTCGTCGTCGTCTCACAGGACGCGGTCACCTCGCACGACGTCGTCGTGGTCGTCGTCTCGATCGTCACGTCACTGGTGTCGACGGTCTGGGTCGTCCCACCGCCGCTGCAGCAGCCGTCGTGACCCCCCGGTGCGGTGCGGTAGTCGATCGGGAGTTCGGGTTGCGCGTACGTCCCCACGTCCCAGCGCTCGTCGACGAGCTTCCACACGTTGAAACCCAGCCACTCGGCGCCCGCGGTCGTGAGGTGGACGCCGTCGCCGATCCGAACCCGCACGAGCCCCTCGCCCGGGATCTCGATCGATGAGTCGTATCCGCCGTTCGGGCCTTCGAACATGGCGTACGCGTCGACGTAGACGACGTCGGGTCGCGCACGAGCCTCGTCCTCGTAGATGCGGTTGAGTTCCTTGATGCCTCGCTCGCGCGCCGAGAGCTCCATCGGCGGGGACCCGACCCAGAACACGGTACGGTGGCTCTCACGGCCGACGAGGAGATCCATCATCTCGCCGACGTCCTCGCGGTACTCCGGCTCCCATGACTCGAGATCGGTCGAGGCGATGTGGGCGTCGTTCGCTCCGACCATGAACACGATCGCTTCGGGGTCTTCGTCGGCGATCAGATCGCCGGCGTACTCGGGCCAGTCGCGGACGCGGGCGGCGATACCGCTCGACACCTTGAAGTCGACCAAGGCGCGCACGACCCCGGAATCCTCGGCGTACTGGCCGACCACAGGCCCCATCGCGCCCGCGAGCGAATCGCCGCCGATCCAGAGGCGGAGTGGGTCCTCGTGGGTCAGTGGTCGCCCCGCCGGGAGTTCGCTCAACTCGCGGATGATCGGTGTGATCGCTTCGGCCGGTCGCGAGCTGGCGGTGGTGCTCGGTCTCGCCACGGTCACGCCTGGATCCGCCGCCGGAGGGTCGTCACTCGATATCGCGATCGCGACGCCGACGGTCGCCCCGACGCCGAGGACGACGACCGCGGCGACGCCGGTGCGGCGGCGCCACGAGCGGCGCGCTCGTAGCCGTTGGTGTCGCAGCCCGATGAACTCGTCGTCGACGATCTCGGCCATCACGGCGTCGTCGTCGAACCCGCCGAACATCGAGTCGTTGGGCGGTTCGGCCCTTTGATCCGATCTCTGGTCCGACATGAAGCCAGAGAGGCTAGGGGACGGGGTTGGCGAGCTGCGTTCGGGTGAGCTGCGCGTACAGACCGTTGGCCGCGAGCAGTTGGTCGTGACTGCCGTGTTCGACGAGGTGACCGTCGTCGATCACCAAGATCCGGTCGGCTTGCACCACGGTCGAGAGCCGGTGGGCGATCACGAGCGACGATCGACCGACGAGCGCGGCGGCGAACGCGTCCTGGATCGCGGCCTCGGACTCGGCGTCGAGGTGTGACGTTGCCTCGTCGAGGATGACGATCGAAGGGTTCTTCAACAGCAGACGGGCAATGGCAAGGCGCTGTTTCTCGCCACCCGACATCCGGTAGCCGCGTTCGCCGACCACGGTCGCCAAGCCATCGGGAAGCGACCGAACGAGCTCTGCGATTTGCGCGTCAGCGAGCGCGCTCCACAGGTCGGCGTCGCTCGCGTCCGGGCGTGCGTACCGCAGGTTCGACGCGATCGATTCGTGGAACAGGTGCGGATCCTGTGCGACAACCCCGATCGCGGAGCGAAGTGACTGCTGTGTGATATCGCGGACGTCGTGGCCGTCGATTCGCACCGATCCCTCGGTGGCATCGTGCAGCCGCGTCACGAGCGACGCGATCGTCGACTTGCCCGCGCCCGACGGACCGACGAGCGCGACGAACTCGCCGGGTGCAATCGCGAAGTCGATGTCGCGCAGGATCCAATCGCTCGCGTCGGTGCCGATGCCGACGGCAACCCCCTCGAGCGACGGGATCGACACCTCGGCGGCAGCCGGGTGGCGGAACCAGACGTGCTCGAAACGAACCTCGCCGCGCGGAGCGACGAGGTCGAACGCACCGGGCCGATCCTGAATCGACGCGTCGAAATCCAGTACCTCGAACACGCGCTCGAACGATACGAGCGCGCTCAGCACGTCGACGCGCGTGTTCGTCAGTTGCGCGAGCGGTTGGTAGATCTGGCCGACGTACAGGACGAAGGCAGCGACCGTTCCTGCGCCGAGTGTGCCGTCGATCGCGAGCGACCCACCGATCCAGTAGACGACGGCGGTGCCGACCGCGGCGACGAGACCGAGCACGACGAAGAGCACGCGGCCGTACAGGGCGGATCGCACGCCGTTGTCGCGAACTCGAGCGGCGCGCGCCGCGAAGTGTTCGCGCTCGCGTTCGGGTCGGCCGAACAGTTTGACGAGCATGGCGCCCGACACGTTGAAGCGCTCGGCGATCGTTGTGTTCATCTCGGCGTTGAGTTGCATCGACTCGCGGAAGAGGCGCTGCAACGGCACGCCGATCCGGCGCGCCGGGTAGATAAACGCGGGCAGGACAAGCAGCGTGAGGATCGTCAGGCGCCACTCGAGCGCGAGCATGATCGACAGCGTTACGACAAGCGAGATGCCGTTCGCAATCACGGTGCCGAGCGTGTTGGTGACCGCTTGTTGGGCGCCGACGACGTCGCTGTTGAGGCGGCTCTGCAGCGCGCCGGTTTGCGTGCGTGTGAAGAACGCCAGCGGGAGATGCTGGACGTGGTCGAACAACCGCACGCGCAGGTCGTAGATGAGACCCTCGCCGATGCGCGCCGACAACCAGCGCTGGACGAGCGACAGGACCGCGCTCGCAAAGGCGAGGCCGACCGCTCCCAGCGCGAGCACCGTCAGCAGCGCGCGGTCCGCGTCGGGGATGGCATCGTCGATGAGGGAGCGGAAGAGCAACGGCGGGATGGCCGATGCGGCCGCGCCGACGATCACGCAGAGGACGAACGCGCCGACAAGCCTCCCGTACGGCCGGACGGTGCGCAGCACGCGGCGGAGGACCGCGCGCTCGACCTTGCGGCCGCGCACACCGTCGGAATCGCGCCGGAACCCCATCATCGTCTGGTGGTTCATCACCTTGGGGACGGTACCGGCCGCGTGCCAAGATCGACCGATGGCGACCGACCCGACTCCCGTTCCGAACCCGACCGATCCCGAGATCCGTGCCGAGATGATCGACACCGTTCGGCGGTTCGTCGCGCGCGAGGTCATCCCGGTCGCATCCGACCTCGAGCACGCCGACACCTACCCCGAAGCGATCGTCGAACAGATGAAAGATCTCGGGCTCTTCGGGATCACGATGCCCGTCGAGCACGGCGGTTTGGGACTCGACCTGCTCACCTATATCAGCGTCATCGAGGAACTCGCCTACGGCTGGATGTCGCTGTCAGGCGTCATCAATACGCACACGATCGCCGCGATCATCGTGCGCGATCACGGAACCGAAGAGCAGAAGCGCCGGCTGCTCCCCAAGCTGTGCACGGGTGAGTGGCGTGGCGGACTCTCGCTCTCCGAACCCGACGCGGGGACGGACACGCGCAACGTGTCGTGCAGGGCGGTGCTCGACGGTGACGAGTACATCGTCAACGGGACCAAGGCGTGGGTCACGAACGGGATGCGTGCGTCGGTGCTCGCGCTTGCGGTGCGCACCGACGAAGGGATCTCGTGCCTGATCGTTGAAAAGCATCCGGGCGAGGCGTTCGGAGGGATCACGGTCAGCAAGAACGTCGGCAAACTCGGATACAAGGGCATCGAGACCGTCGAGATGAGCTACGTCGACCACCGGATTCCGGCCGCGAACCTGATCGGCGATCCCGGTCGTGGACTCTCCTACATCCTGAGCGCACTCGAAGTCGGTCGGATCAACATCGCGGCCCGGGCGGTCGGAGTCGCGCGTGCTGCGTTCGACGCGGCAATCGGCTACGCAGAGCAACGTCACACGATGGGCAAGCCGATCGGTGAACATCAGGCCATCCAGATGAAGCTGGCTGACATGGCCACGCGACTCGAGGCCGCGCGCCTGCTCACCGTGAGCGCAGCCGAACGAAAGCAGCGAGGCGAACGGGCCGACGTCGAGGCGGGGATGGCGAAGCTGTTCGCCAGCGAGACCGCGTTCGAACTCGCCACCGAAGCGATGCGCATCCACGGCGGTGTCGGTTACACGACCGAACTCCCGGTCGAGCGCTACTACCGCGACGCCCCGTTGATGCTGATCGGCGAAGGGACTAATGAGATCCAACGACTCGTGATCGCACGCGGCTTGCTCGCGCGCGCTGCGAGTGGACGCTCGCGCGGCTGATCCGCGCGCTTCCCGGCGGCGCGCCTGCCTCGGCGGGTGGCGCTCGACGCGCGGCACGCCGCGGGTCGGACCTGCGAGACTGAGCGGCCCATCCGCACGACCCTTGACCGCGATGCCATCGAGGCCAGGAACAACGAGGCGGAGCCGGCTCCTTGCGGTCACGGCGATCGCCGTCGTGGCCGGCCTCGCGATGGGGTGCAGCGAGGAGGACCGGAAGAAGGACGCGTACGCCGACGCGTTCTCCGCGGCGCTCCGCGAGGATCAGACGCTGCCTCTCGGGCGCGAGGAGACGCGCTGTCTCGCGGAGCGGATCGTCGCGATCGTGGGTGCTGGCGCACTTGACGACGCCGGGATCTCACCCGACGACATCGAATCGGGCTCGGCGACCGCAGGCTTTGCCGCTGCTCGCGCCCTGCTCGACGAGACGCAGGCTGCGGCCGTGACCGACGCGTTCTTCGACGGTGAGTGCATCGACGTCGGCCGGCTGTTCGCACAGTCGATCCAGGACGACGGCCTCGACCTCTCCGCGGTGCAGACGACGTGTTTCGAGCGAACCATCGTGGAGAACGACGCGTTCAAGCAGGCAGTCGTCGACCAGGTGCTCGGGGCCGGGACGACCGACTCGCCGAACATCGAACTCGACGAACTGGACGCGATCCTCGAGCGATGCGAGATCTCGCTGGACGATATCGGCTGATCGTGACGTCCCGAATCGATCAAATCGCGTCCGAGACGGACACGAGCGGATCGAACCCGGCGCGCCGGGCCGCGGCGATCGCTGCGACCTGAGAGCGCACACCGAACTTCTGCAGCAGCGCCCGGACGTGCGATCGCACGGTGTGGACCGAGACGAACGAGGAATGCGCGATGTCTTCGACCGACGCCCCTTGCATGATCTCGCCGAGGACCGCGAGCTCACGGTCGGTGAGCTGCTCGATCACGTGCCGGCGCTGCTGTTCGTCGGCGCGATGGCTGCGCAGTGAGTCGATCAGATGGTTGCAGCGGATCGCCGGCGGTGCGGCGGGGTCAGTCGCGCGGGCGGCGATCGTGTCGATGATCTCGCGGATGTCGCGCTGTTTGCTGACGATGTCGAGCGCGCCGGCTTCGACACAGCGACCCAGGGTCACCGGGTCGCTCACCCCTGACACGATGATGACGCGTGCGCCGAGTTCGGTGAGGGGCGCGATCAGGTCGAGGGCGGTCATGTCCTGGCCGTCGAACTGGAAGTCGAGCACGATCAAGTCGGGTTGCACGCACTGCGCGGTGGCGACGACCGCCTCGGCGGCGAGCTCATCGACGACAATGGCAGCGATGCCGCGGCGCTCCAAGCCGACTGCGATTCCCTGCGCGACCAGCGGGTGATCGTCGACGATCATCACTCGTGCAGGGCTCACGCGTGACCTCCGATCGCGGCTGCCAGAATCGCGCGGACGCGCGGAACCTCGATCACGAACACGGTTCCGTCGGCGTCGCTGTGCTCGAGCCGAAGATCGCCTTGACAGGCACGCAACTCGCGCCGGGCGACGTGCAACCCCAATCCCGCGGTCCCAGCGATCGCACCGTCGCGTGTCGTGATGCCGCGTTCGAAGATGCGGCCAACGATCGCCGGCGCGATGCCCGGCCCGTCGTCCTCGATGCGCACGCTGATGTATGACTCGGCACCGGTGACCGCGAGCGAGACGCGCGCCCCGGGAGCGTGAACCCGAGCGTTCTCAAGCAGGTTTTGGACGGCGCCGACGAGCGCGTCCCCGACCGCGGCCGTCACCGTGCCGGGTTCGATCGTCTAACGAATCGGGTCGCTCGCCGCGTGGCACATCAGCACCGGTACGAGCGCATCGTCAACGCGACAGAACTCCGAGGTCGCCCGAACGGGTGTGCCCTCCACCAACTGACGGAGTCGGGAGATCTCGCGATCCACCGCGCCGGCGAGTGCCGTCATGTCTTCCGCGCCGACTTCGACGCACAGGTGCTCGAGCCGCAACATGGCGGCCTGGATACCGAGTAGCGCGTTGCGCGCCTCGTGAGCGCGTTCCTGCTCGCCCGCGAGTTCAGCCCAGCGGGCGAGTTCTGCGAGGTGAGCCTCGGCTCGCGCCTGACGCAGGGCGCTGCTCTTCACGAGATAGGCCACCCGAAGCTGCTCGATGCCGCCCGCGAGCGCGAGCGCCATGGCGACGAAGGTCAACAACATCCCACCGACGACTTCGACGTCGCGGTGCGCGCCGGCGAAGCTCGCGCTAGCGCCGGCGAGCGCGACCGCGGTGTACCCCATCCATACCCGCAGCGTGTCGCGCCGGCGAATCCCCGACACCACGCAGGTCGCTCCAATCACCAGCCAGCCGACGAGTAGCAGCAGCGTGCCCGCGATCGACTCCTGGACGCCGCCGACATGGGGTCCGGCGAGGCGGATCGCGCGAACACCGGGTATCGACAACACAACCGCCATGGCGACGATGCTGGCGGCCGAGCCGAGCGCGATCTTCGGTGCCGAGGGTTTCTCGATCACGCCGAACAGAGCGAAGGCGATCCACAGCGCCGCGGCGAGCGACCCCGCGGTGCGGAGGAGAGCGATGTGTTCGTGGCCGAATCGGTCCGGTGCGAGCAGCGGGACGAGATCGGCGAACCCGATGGTCGCGATTGCGTACACGATGAGTGCGATGCTCATGCTCAGCGCGCGTGCATCGCGCACGAGCAGCCAGCGCACGAACGCCATCGCGGCGGCGCTGGCAGCGATGGTGAACGCGGCTGCGCCGAGTGCCGTGAGTAGCGCGAGGCGCGACACCGCCGGCGTGAGCGTCACCTCGGCCAACGAGAGCACGAGCGTCGAAACGGCGATCGCGCCAATCAGTGTGGCGGCGAGCAGAAAGCGCGGTCGCCGGATCTCGAGTTCGGTCGATTCACTCAATCCGAGATTCTCCTTGCCTCGCAAGGATTATCCGGCGCGCGATGCCACTCGACCACTGCCGACCTGCCGACTGTGATGCACATCGCACACCCGCGGATCGGCGCGCTAGGGCGCGCGACCTAGGTCGGCATGAAGTGGATGGCGCGCGTGGGCCCCTCGGCCCACGCGCGCAGGTCGCCCGACCCATCGCGCCAGGACCCTTTTCGATCACGATCCATCAATCTTGGTGATGTCGCGCGGCCGTCATCGGTGTTCGATCGTCGTGCCCCGCAAGTCGCGGGTCACCGACGGGAACCACCGAAAGGGGCCAACACCATGGCGCGTATCAAGGCGCAGCTCGCCGCTCGTCGCGGCGAAGAGGGCAGCGTTGCTGCCGAGTACGGCTTGCTCATCACGCTCATCGCGGTCGTGATGGCGGTCGGCGCTGCCATCCTCGGCGGCGAGATCAGCGACCTTCTCTCGAACGTCTTCTGATGCTGGGGGCGGGTCGGGGGTCGCGTGCGACACCCCGACCCCGCACCACCGTCGCTAGAGCCCATGACCTCGACACCACACTTCCCCACACCTGACCGTAGGAACGACCAGCGCGGCTCGATCGCCGCGGAGTACGGGTTCTTGATCGTGCTCATCGCCATGGCTCTTGTCATCGCGCTGGGTGTGCTCGGGGCGACGTTCTCCACCTGGCTCTCCGACGCCGCTGACCTGTTCCGCCCCTGACCCCCCGGTCGCATGACTTTGTCCCCGATCCATCGGGCTGATCGATCCAGCCGAACCGAACCGAGGCGGACCATGCACGTTCGCAACTCCTCACGCACCACCAAGCTCGCGGAGCGCCGCGCCGCTCAACTCGCCGACGTTGCCGACCGTGACGGCGAGCGGGGAGCTGTCGCGGTCGAGTTCGCCATCATCTTGCCGATCCTCGTCATCCTGTTGTTCGGCATCATCCAGTTCGCGCTCGCGTTCAATCGCCTGCAGGGCCTACACGCCGCCGCCCGAGAGGGCGCGCGCATTGCCTCGATCCCAGGTACGTCGGTGAGTGACGTCAACAACCGTGTCGACGACGCGCTTGCGGGGGTCGCGGTCGAGAACCCGACCGTGAGTGTCTCGGCGACGTGCGACGGCCGTTCCGGGGAGACCGTCGTGGTCGAGGTCGCAGCCGACTCGACGATCGACATCCCGTTGTGGGGCACCGAGGACATCCACCTGACCGGGCGAGGAGAGTTCCGATGCGAGTGAACCCGATGCTCCACGCCCTCCGCTCCCGCCGCCAGCGCACGACCGACGAGCGCGGCGCGGTCGCGGTGATGCTTGTCGTGATGATTGTCGTGCTGCTCGGAAGCGCCGCGCTCGCGCTCGACCTCGGGCAGCACTGGGCCGCGCGCCGCAACATCGTCACCGCGAGCGACGCCTCGGCGCTCGCCGCGGCGCGCGAGTTCGCGTTCGGCGGCGATGGTTGCACGTCGGTTGCGGCCAGCTACGTCACCGCCAACTACGACGGTGCCGACCTCGACTCGTGCGCGAGCGCCGGCTCCGAATACGACGGCACCGTCACGGTGGCCGCGAGCAGCGACCTCGATCTGTTGTTCGCGCCGGTGCTCGGTTTCGAGTCCGACTCGGTCGATGCATCGACGACCGCGCGCTACGGCGCACCGTTGGGCGTTCGCCGCCTGCGGCCGTTTGGGCTCTGCCTCGACGCCGACGCCTTCGACGCGTGGACCGACCGCTCGACCGGCTACGGCCCGATTCGCATCACCTACGGGAAGTCACACCCTTCGGACTGCGGGAGCCGGACTCCGGGCAACTGGGGGATCCTCGACTTCAACGGTGGTTCGGTGAGCAATGCCGAGACCTCCGAGTGGGTGCTCGACGGTTACCCCGGGACCGTGACGGCGCCCACTTGGATCGGTGGCAGCCCGGGCGCGTTCAGCAACACCCTGCCGCTCGGCTCGATCGTCGGCGAGACCTTCCCCCTGCCCCTGTTCGACGGTACCGGCGAATCGGGCTCGAACGCACAGTTCCACGTCGTCGGTTTCGTGAACGTCACCCTGCACGCCTTCCGCGCGACCGGCCCGCAGGCCAACCGCTATCTCGAGGTTTCCTTCGTCACGGGGATCCTCCAGGGCACGTGTTGCGGCGTGCCCGAGACCGACACCGGAGTACGCGTCGTGGGGATCTGCGCCGTCGACCCCGACCAGAACTGCTGACCAGGACCAGCTTGAACCGGCCATCCGGCCCACAACGCAAGGCATGAAAGGTGGAATCGTGAAACGACGCATCGTCGGCATTTTCGCCGCAGTGCTGCTCGCTTCGATGGGCACCCTCCTGCTCGTCACCTACGTCAACGGTGCCGAGGACCGCGCGCTCGCCGGCGAGGCACTCGTCGACGTGATCGTGGTCAACAAGGCCATTCCGCTCGGGACATCGGTCGATGACGTCGCCGACCGGGTGCGACTGGAGCAGGTCCCGGCCAAGGTGCGTGCAGACAAGGCGCTCGCGAGCATCAAGGACCTCGACAAGCTCGAGGGCAAGGTGACCACGACCGAACTGCGGCCGGGCGAGCAACTGCTCACGAGCCGCTTCGGCTCGCCCGGTGCGGCCGGTGTCGTGCGGGCAGCCGCGCCCGAAGGGCTGCTGGAGGTCACGCTGTCGCTGCAACCCGAGCGCGCGGTGGGCGGCGCCCTCGCCGCGGGTGACACGGTGGCGGTGCTCGCTTCGTTCGAGCCGTTCGACGTCAGCGTCGCGCCGACCCCCGACGGCCAGATGGGCACCGTCAACGTCGACGGGATGCTCGTGCCCGACGGTGGCAAGACGCCGAACTCGACCCACCTCATCCTGCACAAGGTGTTCGTCGCCAACGTCCAGGTCGGCGACGAAACCAGTGGGCCGTCGGTTGGTTCGAAGAGGAACGACGACGAGGATGCGCCCGCGGCGCTCGAGAAGAACTTGCTCGTGACGCTCGCACTGCCGGCCGCATCGGTCGAAAAGGTCGTGTTCGCGGCTGAACACGGCTTCGTGTGGCTGGCTGCGGAGCCGGTCGACGCGGCCGAGGGCGGGACGTCGGTGCAGACGCGGGGTTCGGTCTACCGATGAGCCCCCTGGCGACCGAGCGCATCGTCCTGGCGACAGGCGATGCCCTCTTCGAGGACCGGCTGCGCCGCGCGTTCGCGGGCGAGCTCAACGGCTCGCTGCGGACTTGGGACGCCAGCCAGCTCGTGGGGGATCCGACGCGCGCGGCGCGTCGGATCCTGGCCGAGCACCCCGATGTGGTCGCGGTCGGCCCTCAGGTGCCACTCGAGTCCGCGCTCGAACTCGTCCGCACGCTCGACCATGTGCACCCGGGTGTGACGGTCATGCTCGTCGCCGACCCGTCACCCAACGTGCTCGAACAGGCACTCCGTGCCGGCGTGCGCGAAGTGGTTGCGCCGGCGAGCGACGACGCCACGCTGGTCGAGGCGTTCCGGCGTGTCTCCGAGACTGCGGTTCGCCGCCGTGCGACGTTCGACGGCGTCGTGGTTGCCCCGACGGGCTCGGTGATCTGCATCGTCTCGCCGAAGGGAGGCGCAGGCAAGACGACGATTGCGACCAATCTGAGCGTCGGGCTCGCGCAGCGCGCGCCGGGCAAGGTCGCGCTCGTCGATCTCGACGTGCAGTTCGGCGACGTTGCGCCGGCGCTGCGGCTCGAGCCCGACACCTCGATCGTCGACGCGATCCGAACGGCAGAACGGCTCGATGAAACCACGCTCAAGGCGTTCCTGACACCGCACGACAGTGGCCTGTTCGTACTCAGCGCTCCCGAGAACCCCGCCGCGGCCGACGAGATCAACGCGAAGCAGACGAGCGCCATCATCAGGATGCTCACCGAGATGTTCCCGTACGTCGTGATCGACACAGGATCGGGGCTCGACGAACACACGCTCGCCGCGCTCGACCTCGCCAGCGAGATCGTGATCGTCATGTCGTCGGAGGTTCCGACGATCCGTGCGGCGCGCAAAGAGGTCGAGATCCTGCGTACCCTCGGGCTCGACGACCGGCAATGGCACGTGGTGCTCAACCGCGCCGAGTCTCGTGTCGGACTCGACTCGGCGGACATCGCGCTCAGCGTGGGCGTCCCGGTCGACGTCTCGGTGCCGAGCGCCCGGTCGGTGCCGATCTCGATCAACCACGGCACGCCCGTGGTGCTCAGCGACGAACGAGCTCCGGTCGCGCGCGCCCTGCGCTCGCTGATCGACCGGTTCCGTCCGGAATCGCACGATCTCCTGCCGGCCGCAGCTGCGGCCCGGCCTCGTTTCGCCCTGCGTCGTCCCGGCGCAGTCACCCCGTAACCCAGCGACAGTTCTCCCAGCACGAGAGGAGCATCACGTGACGCTCAGCGACCGCCTCCGCACCCGCTCGGCCGATCGGCCCGGCTTCGGCGACGAACCGGCGGGCGATGTTCAGCCCGCGCAGCGCGTCGACGAGGCACCAAGCTCCGCCGCGCTCGTCGATCCGTTCATGAAGCTGAAGCAGCGTGCACAGGAGACACTGTTCGCTCGCCTCGGCGCCCGCCTCTACGACGCCTCGACGCCCGAGCCGCAACTCCACGCCTACGTGATCCAGGAACTCGGCGACATCCTCGCGGCGGAGCAGTTGCCGCTTACGCCCGACGAGCGAGCCCAGCTCGTCACCGAGATCAGCGACGACGTGCTCGGCCATGGACCGATCGAGGTGTTTCTCGCCGACGACGAGGTCACCGAAGTGATGGTCAATGGCACCCAATCGATCTTCGTCGAGCGCGAGGGCAGGCTCCACGCGACCGAGGCGCGGTTCTTGTCCGAGACCCACCTGCGTCGTGTGATCGAGCGGATCGTGTCGGCGGTCGGGCGACGGATCGACGAGTCGTCGCCGATGGTGGACGCACGACTCCATGACGGCTCCCGTGTGAACGCGGTGATCCCGCCGTTGTCGGTCGACGGCCCGATGCTCACGATTCGCAAGTTCCGCAAGGAGTCGTTCACCCCCGCGGACCTCGTCGCGAACGACACCATCTCGACACTCGCCGCGGATTTCCTCGACGCCGCGGTACGTGGTCGTCTGAGCGTGCTCATCAGCGGTGGTACCGGGACCGGCAAGACGACGTTCCTGAACGCGTTGTCGTCGTCGATCCCCCGCGACGAGCGCATCATCACCATCGAGGACGCGGTCGAGCTGCGGCTCCAACAGCCGCACGTGATCCGCCTCGAGAGCCGCCCGCCGAACATCGAGGGTCGCGGCGAGGTGCCGATCCGCGAGCTCGTACGCAACTCGCTGCGCATGCGCCCCGACCGCATCGTCGTCGGCGAGGTTCGTGGCGGCGAGGCGCTCGACATGCTCCAGGCGATGAACACGGGCCACGAAGGCTCGCTGTCGACACTCCACGCGAACACGCCGCGCGACGCTCTGAACCGGCTTGAGACGATGGTGCTCATGGCCGGCATGGACCTACCGGTCCGGGCGATCCGCGAGCAGGTGGCCTCGGCACTCGACCTGATCGTCCACGTCGCCCGACTCAACGACGGCACCCGCCGAGTCACCAAGATCGTCGAGGTCGTCGGACTGGAGGGTGACGTGATCACGATGTCGGACCTGTTCACTTTCGACTGGGAGGCCGGACTCGACGAGTCGAACCGATATCTCGGCACGCTCGTGCCGACCGGAATCCGCCCGCGCGCCACCGACAAGTTGCGAGCGCTCGGGATCGAGTTGCCGGGCCAATTGTTTGGAGCGACCGCGAACGCCGAGTCGGTGATGGGGAGCGGGGTGTACCGATGACCCGGGTGCGGCGGTCGCTCGGGAGAGCTGCAGCCATCGCCCTCGTCGCGGGCGCGACTTTCGCGCTTGCGGCGCCGCCGGCAGGTGCTGCTGACGAATTCGAGCAACTCGAGATCGTGTCGGTCACGACCACCAAGCACCCCGAAGTCCGGGTTGTCGTGGCGCCGCCCGCGTCGATGGCGGGCTCCGTGCTCGACGCGAGCGCTTTCGCGCTCTCGGAGAACGGCGAACGCCGCCCGATCGAGGTGCGCGCGCTCGACAGCAACTCGCTCGATGTAGTGCTTGTCGTCGACACGTCCGGCAGCATGCGCGACGTGATGACGACGGCACGCGTGGCGGCGCGGTCGTTTGTCGACACGATGCCCGCAGGGACCCGCATCGCCCTTGTCGGTTTCGGCGACACGCCGCGACGCGTCCTGCCGTTCGGTGATGACCGCGCGGCGCTGCGCGAGGGGATCGACAGCCTCGCGGCGTCCGGCGAGACCGCGTTGCACGACGCACTCGTGATGGCAGCCGAGCAGTTCCAGTCGTCGAAGGCGGCTCGTCGGAGCATCGTGCTGCTGAGCGACGGTGCCGACACCGTCTCGGTCGCCGACGCGAGCACGGCAGTGTTCTCGCTCGCCGCGGCCGACGCGGACCTCGCGGCAGTGTCGCTGGTCACGCCCGAGACCGATGCGGCGGCACTGCGTTCGATCGTCGATGACGTCGACGGACGGCTCGCCGCAGTCGACGACGCCGCGAGTCTCGAGTCCGTCTACTCGGCGATCGCGTCGCAATTGGCGCATCAGTACGTGCTGACGTTCGACTCGCGGATTGACGGACTCGCATCGTTGGAGATCGCTGCGAAGCGCGGCGACATCACCGCGACCAGCGCGGTCGACGTGCAGTTCCCTTCAGGTCGAGACGACGCCGCGCCCGCGAATGGGGGAGTCCGGGCGCCGCGCCTCGACCCGATTGCCGTGCCGGAACCTGTCGTCGCCGCTGAGCCGGCCGGACTCGATGGTTCGTGGACACTGCTCGCGGGGGCCGCGACGCTGTTCGCCGGTCTATTCGGCCTCGGTCTCTTGGTGGTCGCGCTGCGCCAGCGTCGTCGGCGCCTGTCGGTCGAGGCCGGTGTGGCGCGCGCCCGGCGGTCCCGGATGGCCTTGGGCGATGCAGCCGACCGCCTTGCCCACTACGCCGAGGACGTACTCGAACGGCGGGGCAACCGTCGGGTGCTCAACCAGGCACTCGAACAGGCAGGGATCCCGACGAGCGCCGGTGAGTTCATCGTGATCATCGCCTGCGTCGCTCTCGGTGGCGGGCTCGTGCTCGGCCTTCTCGCCGGCAGCTTCGCGGTGACGATCATGGTCGCCGTCGGCGTCGCCGCCGCAGCCCGGGCCTTCGTGTCGATCCAGGCCGCCCGCCGCCGGGAGCAGTTCAACGCCCAACTCGGCGACACCCTCCAGCTGCTCGGCGCGCACCTGCGCACCGGCTACTCGCTGTTGCAGTCGTTCGACATCATCGCCAAGGAGGCCGAGGCGCCCACGTCGGTCGAGTTCCAACGACTCGTCACCGAGACACGCCTCGGACGCGACGTGGGCGAGGCGCTCGAGGCGATGCACGACCGCGTCGGCAGCGAGGACTTCCGGTGGGTGACCCAAGCGATCGAAGTGCACCGCGAGGTCGGCGGTGACCTTGCCGAAGTGCTCGAGAATGTCGCGGTCACGATCCGCGATCGCGATCACGTGCGCCGTCAGGTCAAGGCGCTGTCTGCTGACGGTCGCATCTCGGCCATCGTGCTGATCGCGCTGCCGTTCGTGCTGATGGGCGGACTCGCCGTGCTGAACCCCGAGTACGTGGCCGAGTTGTTCGACCGGACCGGTGGCCGGGTCGCGCTCGCCTTCGCCGGCGCGTTGATCGCGTTCGGCGCCGCATGGATGCGCCGGATCATCCGGCTCAAGTTCTAGTCGCAGGAGGTTCGTTCCATGAATGCCCAAGTGTGGATGGGTGCGCTCTTCGTCGTTGGCGCCTTCGTGGTGAGGTGGTGGACGGTTACCGCGACGCGCGGCGCGGGCGACGCCGGCCGAGCGCGGTTGCAGGCGGGACTCGGGCCGGTGCCTGACCTGCGCCGTCTGGAGCTGGCGAGGCCTGCTCGCGACCGTCTCGTTCGCGCATCGATGGAATCGGTCGCCCGAAAGGCGCGCCGGCTGACCCCGCAGGGTTGGACCGACGCGTTGGAGCGCCGGATCGGGCTCGCGGGAATCTCACACCGCTGGTCGCTGGATCGCGTCCTGAGTGTCAAGTTGATGCTCGGCGCGCTCGGTGTCGCGCTCGCGCTGGTGACCGTCGCGAGCAACCCGTCGCGTTCGAGCGTGTTCCTCGGTCTGGTGCTCGTGATCGCGACCTGGCTGCTCCCCGAGGCCTGGCTCAGCCGGCTCGGCCGGGCTCGTCAGGCCGAGATCGAGCACGCGCTGCCCGACGTGCTCGACCAGATCACGATCGCAGTCGAGGCAGGACTCGGTTTCGATGCGGCGCTCGCCCGTTCGGTGCGCACCGGGAACGGCGCCCTCGCCGAGGAGTTCGGCCGCGCCCTGTCGGAGATCCGGGCCGGGTTACCCCGCGACGCCGCCTTCCGCAACATCGTCGAGCGAACCGAGGTGCCCGACCTGCGCCACTTCGTCGTGTCGATCGAACAGGCGAGCCGTCACGGCATCCCGATCGCCAAGGTGCTTCGGGTCCAGGCGCAGGAGTTGCGTGACAAGCGGCGCCAGCGCGCCGAGGAGGCCGCCCAGAAGATTCCGATGAAGGTCGTGTTCCCGACCGTGTTCTGCATCCTGCCCGCGTTGTTCATCGTCATGCTGGGACCCGCGGTCTTCCGGCTCGCGGACACGTTCGGAGGCTGAGGTGTTGACCCGTCAGTTCGCATCGTCGACGAGAACTGCGAGTTCGGTGCTTGCCGAGGCGGCCGCGTCGCCGTGTCCCGAGTCGATCGGGACCGGCTTCGCGCTGCTCGACACGAGCCTCGAAGGCGGGATTCGAGCTCAGGATCTCACTGTGGTCGCGGGCCGGCCGGGCGTAGGCAAAACGATCGCCGCGTTGCAGTGGGCCGTCCACATCGCTCGATCTGGTCGCCTGGCCCGTTTCGTGTGCTACGAGCACACCGAGGAGCAACTCGTCGGTCGCGTGCTGGTCGCCGAACTCGGTTCGCTCGCGTCGATCGAGAACCGCGGACGCGTCCAACAACTGCAACGCTTTGCCCGCGAGGTCGTGCTCGGCCGCCGGCCTGTCGATGCGTTCGTCGAGTGCGACCCGATCGCCCGCATGGCGTTCGAGCGTTTCGCGAGCTACGCCGACCGGCTGTCGCTCGTGCGCGCTTCCGGCATGCACACCGGACTGCCCGAACTCGAGGAGTTCGTCGCGGATCAGGGGCACCGTGGCGCGACCGTCTTTGTCGACTACCTGCAGAAGATCGCCTGTCCGATTGCCGGGACCGAGACGGATCGCGTCATCCGTCTGGCCGAGGGGCTGAAGGAACTCGCGCTCGCGCACGACGTGGCGCTCGTCGCGCTCGCCTCGTGTGACGCTCCCGGACTGACCGCTCGCCGGACGCGCCTCTCCGACATCCGCGGTTCGGTCGGCGTCGCCTACGAGGCGGACGTCGCGGTGATTCTCAACGAGAAGGCGACGGCAGTGTCGAAGGTGCACCTGGCGTTCGACGCGGTGAGGGCGCGCGACTTTCGCAGCCAGATCGTGTTCTCGATCGAGAAGAACCGCGGCGGACCGGCGCCGATCGACCTCGAGTTCACCAAGGACTTCGCGAGCTACCGCTTCGATCCCAACGGGAACTTCGTCGCGGACCAACTCGTCGACGACGTCCTGTACACCGACTGATCCACGCCCCGAACCGCGGCCAATTGGCGCGCAACTGTTGGATCGCGCAGTTGTGCGCCAATGGGTGTGGCCGGCAATAGCCTTGTGGTGCGCGCACACACACCGGATCGACGGCGCGCGGTCGACCGACGAAATGAGACGACCATGCTCGCTCGCCGGCCCGTCCTGCTGGTTCCGATCGCCCTCGCCGTGGCGCTCGCCGGCTGCGGGGGTGGATCCGACGATGCTGGGGATACCACGGTCAAGGCGACGACCACGACGGTCGCCAAGCCGACCACGACCACGGTCGACCTGACCGACGACTACGTCGACGCGTTCGCCGCATCACTCGTCGACGACCGGCCTCCGGGGGTCACGCGCGCCGACATCGAGTGCGCAGCCGAGGGAATGGTCGAGTCGATCACGCCCGAGCGCCTGCAGGAACTCGGGATCGAACCGGACGACATCGAGGACTCCGACAACTTCGGCGAGTTCGACGAACGGCCCAGCCGCAAAGAGGTGCAGGGTATGGCCGAAGCGTTCCTTGAGTGCATCGACGTCGCGCCGGTGTTCGCCGAGGCGTTCGCGGGTGAATTCGCCGGAGCGTTCGGCACGGATGTCGAGGGCGAGGTCCGCGAATGCGTCGCGCAGGTGATGCTCGAGGCCGACGTCATGGTCGAGCTGATGACCGAGGAGATCTACGGCGGCAACGTCGACGAGCTGCTGGACCCACTCCTTGCTGAGTTCATCGGGTGCATCGATTGGCCCGCCGCGATGGCCGCGCAGCTCGAGCTGCAACTCGGCGAACCGTTGTCGGCGGAGACGACGTCGTGCTTCGACGAGTCCATCGACAACGAAGCCGTCAGCCGGAAGCTCGTTGAGATCTACGACGAGACCGGCGACACCGAGCACTTCGAGGATGTGCTCTTCAGCGAGATCCTGCCGACCATCGTCGAGTGCTTCTCACCCGAGGATCGGGCCAAGATCGCCACGGCTGGACCATGATCGCCTGACCGAACCGACGGACCGACCCCGTTGACCGGGCCTGTCCTTTCCTGTACCATCTGGTACATGAAAGCTGAGGGAACGGTCGAGATCGACGCGCCGGCGCCGGTCGTGTGGGAGGTCTACAGCGACGTCGAGCGCTGGGCCGAGTGGACCGCGTCGATCGAGCGGATCGTCGCGCTCGACAGTCCGGGCCTCGAGGTCGACAAGCGCTTCGAGATCTCACAACCCCGCTTGCCCAGACTCGTCTGGCAGGTAACCGCGGTCGAACCGGGCGCGTCGTGGACGTGGCGGCAGCGGTCACCCGGTGGCACGACGGATGCGGTGCACGAGGTCACGGCGCTGGGACCCAACCGCACCCTCGTACGCCAACAGATCGAGCAGCGCGGTCCGATTGGCGTGCTCGTCGCACTCGCGATGCGCCGGCGCGCGCGGCGCTACCTCGAACTCGAGGCCCGTGGGCTCAAGTTGCGCTCGGAACAGCTCCACGCGAACCGCGCCGGTCCCCGGGCGACCTCATCCGGCGCGGAGGCTCCCGCCTCGGGTCCGCTTCGCGCCGATGCCGCGCCCGCCTGACGACACGCGCCGCGCCGAACTGCTCGACGCGGTGCTCGACACCGTCGCGTCCCGAGGCATCGGCGGGCGTTCACTGCGCGACATCGCCGCGGCGGCCGGTACGAGCCATCGCATGCTGATCCATCACTTTGGTTCGCGCGACGAGTTGCTCGTCGCGATCGTCGAAGAGGTCGAACGGCGCCAGACCGAAGTTCTCGGGGCGCTGCCGGACGATCCTGCCGCGGCGGTCGCGGCAATGTGGGCCGATCTCCGCCGTCCCGAGCTCCGGCCGTTCGAGCGACTCTTCTTCGAGTGTTACGCGCGCGCGGTGCAGGGTGAAGCGCCGTTCGCGCGCTTGGTCCCCGCGGCCGTCGACGGCTGGCTCGCGGCGGTGGCCGAGACCACCAACGGCCGGGCCGACCCGGCGATGGCCCGGCTGGCGCTGGCGACGAGCCGCGGCCTGCTCCTCGATCTGTTGGCCACCGACGACGAGCAGGGTGTGGATGCCGCCGCCGCGGCCTTCGTCGCGTTGGTCCGTGCCAGCACCCGTACCGACGCGACCGAGCGCACCGGCCGCACCGGCAGGCCCTGACGCAACTCGCGGCCATCGCGAGACCGCCTGGTTGGGAGTGGCCTCGGCGAGACCGGCAGACTTACGGCATGACCGTTCACGAACGCCCCTTCGGCCGGTACTTCGAGGACTTCGAGATCGGCGACGTCTACAAGCACTGGCCCGGCAAGACGATCACCGAGTACGACGACCACCTGTTTTGCATGATCACGATGAACCACCACCCGCTGCACACCGACGCTTGGTACGCCGAGACCCAGACGCAGTTCGCCAGGAACGTCGTGGTCGGCAACCTCGTCTACTCGCTCGTGCTCGGGATGAGCGTGCCCGACGTGAGCGGCGCCGCCATCGCAAACCTCGAGATCGAGACCCTCCAGCACAAGCGGCCAACCTTCCACGGCGACACCATCTACGCCGAGACCAAGGTGCTCGACAAGAAGGAGTCGGAGAGCAAGCCCGATCGCGGCATCGTGAGCGTCGAGACGTTCGGTTACAACCAGCGCGGTGAAGAGGTCTGCTACTTCCGCCGCAAGGTGATGATCCCCAAGCGCGACCACGCCAAGGCACGCACGAGACCGTACTGATCACTGATTGTCGCACTCGCTCATCGCGCGAAGGCCTGCACCATCGTCGGGCGGCCACACCAACACCACGGCTTCTATCGCGAAAATGGCGACCCTGACGACAGTATTGACCAACAGAAGCGTGTGTTCGCTCCTCATGGCGGTCGCGGGCCCGCGTAGCCTCGACCCATCGAGAGCGGTTGCCTGTTCTGCGAGATTGTGGCGGGGACGAAGCCGGCATTCGTCGTGCTTGACGAACCCGATGTGCTCGCCTTTCTCGACGTCCGCCCGGTGTTCAAGGGCCATGTGCTCGTGGTCCCGAAATGCCACCTCGTTACGCTGCCCGATCTTCCCGCTGACCAGCTTCTTTGCGTGTTCGGTGCGGTGCAACGCATCGGCAGTGCGCTCCAACGGGCGCTACACGCCGACGGCCACTGGGTCGCGGTGAACAACGTCGTGAGCCAGGCGATCCCGCACCTGCACGTCCACGTCGTCCCGCGGCGGCGCAAAGACGGCTTGCGCGGCTTCTTCTGGCCGCGCCTGCGATACGAGGACGGCGAGGCCGCCGACCACGCGGCGCGGATCAGGTCAGCACTCGGCGGCTGAAGCCGCGCACACCAACAACCATCAGCACTGCGGTGAACCCGATGAGCGCGGCGTAGATCGCCCACGCGTTCATGTGCGGTACCTCGGTGAGACTCATCCGGAACCCTTCGCTCATGTAGACGAGTGGGTTCACGAGCACCGCCCACTTGAGCCAGGCGATCTCGGTGAGGCGCTGCCACGGGTAGTAGACGGCGCCGAGCATCGACATCGGCATCACGAGGATGCTGAACATCACCGATACCTGGCGCGGCTCGACGCGCGTCCCGATGAAGAGCCCGAGCGAACCGGCGAGCAGGCACGACAGCGGCGCGATCGTGAGGAGTGCGAGCCAGTTGAACTGAAGATGCACGTCGGTCGCGGGTACGAACTTCAGGATCGGGAACACGATCAGCGCGGCGGCAAGCGCTTGGAGCGCGCCCGAACAGATCTTGGCGAGCCCTGCCATCCACACCGGCATCGGTGCGAGCACGCGATCGTCGATCTCGCGGGTGTAGCCGAACTCCGACACGAGCGGCAGCGTCACGGCCTGAATCCCCTGGAAGATGAGCGCGAACGCGACGAGTCCCGGCGCGAGCAACGTCGAGAACTGCTCCGCGCCGCCCGCGCCGCCGACGCCCTGACCGATCTTCGGGAACACGTACGCGAAGACGAAGGTCGTGAGCAACGGCTGCATGATCGTGCGCGACAAGAACGCCTGCCACTGCTTGCGAACGACGTGCAGGTCGCGGCTCAGCATCGCGATGAACGCGGTGCTCGCGGCGCGCTGCACGGCGCGCGTCTCGGCGAGGACCGGTGTGTCGAGAGTGATCATTCGCGCAGGTCCTTCCCAGTCAGGTTGATGAACACCGTTTCGAGGCTCGGTTCGGTCACCCCGACGTCGCGCACGACGAACCCGCGCGTGTCTGCCCGCGCGATGAGTTCGGGGAGCGCCGGGCCGTCGGCGAGGACGAAGACGTGGACCGCGTCATCGACGACGCGAGCGCCGGCAGTCCCAGCGAGGTCGCCGAGCGCAGCTGCGACGTCGCCCAAGTCGCCCTTGCCGTGCAGGCGGATCTCTCGGGCCGCGCCGACCGTCGCCTTCAATCGGAACGGCGTGTCGAGTGCCAGGATCCGGCCGTGATCCATGATCGCGACGCGATCGCACAGTTGATCGGCCTCTTCCATGTAGTGCGTCGTGAGCAGGATCGTCTGGCCCGCCGTATGCAGCTCCCGCACAACTTCCCACAGTGCGAGTCTGCTCTGCGGGTCGAGTCCTGCGGTCGGCTCGTCGAGGAACAACACCCGCGGCCGATGCATGATCGCCCGCGCGAGCTGCACCCGCTGCGCGAGCCCACCGGAAAGTTCGTCGATCGCGGTGTCACGTCGATCGGCGAGGCTGAAACGGTCAAGGAGTGCATCGGCCTCGCGGCGAGCCTCTCGTCCCGGCATCCCGAAGTAGCGTCCATGGAACCAGAGGTTCTCGAACACCGACAGTGAACGGTCGAGGGTGTTCGTCTGCGGCACAACGCCGATGAGTTGCTTGGCGAGCGCCGGCTGGCGGGTGACGTCGACCTCGCCGATGTGCGCCCGCCCGGCCGTCGGGACGACTCTCGCAGTCAGCATTCCCACGGTCGTGGTCTTCCCCGCTCCGTTGGGCCCGAGCAGGCCGAAGATCTCGCCCGGACGGACGTGAAGGTCGAGGTGATCGACTGCATGCACCGTCGCGGTACGCCCGCGGTAGACCTTGTCGAGGGCAACGGTTCGGATCACGAGGCCCAGTTTGTCAAGTGGATGTGCCACGTTGACCAACCCGGCACGGTGAGCGGCGATCTCGCCTCTGCCACGTGACGAGCCCGGCGGCGGTTCTGTAGGGTTGGGACCCATGTCAGAGCCGACGGTGCGCGTCGAGTTCCACGGCGTGCGAGGCTCGACCCCGTGTGCCGGGCCGCAGTACGCGCGCTATGGCGGGCATTCATCGTGCGTTTCGGTGACCTGCGGCGACGCCGAACCGATCGTGTTCGACCTCGGCACGGGCCTCACGCCGTACGGCGCGCTGCTCGGTGGCTCGGCGCACGAGTACCACGGTCACGCGTTGCTCACCCACCTGCACTGGGACCACGTGCAGGGCCTGCCGTTCTTCACGCCGCTGCACAACCCGGCGTCGACGCTCACGGTGTACGCACCCGCGCAGCGCGGCGCTCCGGTGGGCGAGACCTTCGGTCAGATGATGCGACCGCCGTTCTTCCCGATCACGCTCGGAGAACTCAAGGGTTCGGTGCGATTCCTGGACGTCGGCGACGACATGTTCGCAGTCAACGGCGCCAAGGTGCAGGCGCGGTTCGTTCCTCATGTCGGGCCGACTCTCGGGTTCCGCGTCGACTGGCACGGAGTGTCGATCGCCTACGTGCCTGACCACGGGCCGGGTTGCTGCCAGCCGTTCCAACGCGACGATGCGATCAACGACGCCGTGCTTGAACTCTGCGACCACGCCGACCTCGTCATCCACGACGCGCAACACACCGAAGCCGAGTTCGGTGTCAAGCGCGACTGGGGGCACTGCTCGTTCGACTTCGCGGTTCGTGTCGCCCGCGACGCCGGCGCCCGCCGTCTCGCCTTGTTCCACCACTGCCCGAGTCACGGCGACGATGAGATCGACCGCATCCTGCTCGAGGCCGCGACGACCGCGTCGCGGCTCGACGGGCCGTCGGTGTTCGCCGCCGCCGAGGGCATGAAACTCGATCTCGAGGTCGCCACGCGATGACCTCGATGCGAGCCGGGCTCGCCCCCGACGGGCCCACCATGCGGACGGTGATGGGGTTCTTCGCGACTGGCGTGACCGTCATCACCGCGTGCCACAACGCCGACCCGGTGGGTCTGGCGGCGAACTCCTTCACGAGCGTGTCGCTCGACCCTCCGCTCGTACTGTTCTGCGCGGCCTACTCGAGCAGCACGTGGCCGCGCATCGAAGCGGCAGGGCATTACTGCGTGAACGTCCTCGCCGAAGAGGGTGAAGAGGTGTGTCGCGTCTTCGCGTCGCCCGGCGATCGCTTCGCGCAGGTGGGATGGCATCCGGGAGTCACCGGCGCGCCGGTGCTCGACTCCGCGCTTGCCTACGCCGACTGCGAGATCCACGCCACTCACGACGGCGGCGATCACGCGATCGTCGTCGGTCGTGTCGTCGACCTCGGCCACCGTGATTCGGGTCTGCCGCTCGCGTTCTACCGGGGAGGCTACGGGCGCTTCGCATCGTGAGGTTCGCTGCGCGACGTTTCGACACGTGAATTTCGCCCCGCGAGGGTTGACCTCGTCACGACCGTTGTGACCCGCCGTCGGGTGGTGATGACCGTCGGGGAGTGCGTCCGGGCCGCGGCGCGCGGCGGCGAGTGCGCCGTGCGCGTTCGGCACGTGCGCTCGTGAACGCCTGCGCGACGACGATGCCGGTCGTCGCGTAGAGCGCGGCGATCCCGCCCACGATCAGCGCGAGGAGCTCGGCGACGCCGACGCCACCCGCCGCCCCGACCACGATCGCGGCGCCGAGTCCGATTGCGCTCGTCAGCGTGACTGCACGCACCGTGCTGTCCGAGACCGGGGTCGCAGCCCGGACGCGTGACGCGAACCAACGGTCGAACGGCCAGGCGAGCAGGTCGGCGCCGGGGCCGAGCGCCAGCGCGGCGACGAGGAGCGCGGTGAGCGCGGGCGCGATCCAGCGAATCTCGAAGACGAATCCGCCGATCACGAACACTGCGGTCACGCCCTGAACGAAGCGCAGACGCTCCTCGGTCACAGCCGGGATGGGCACCGGGCGGACGCTACCCACTGGTCGCGCACCGGTCGGTGGGACGGGAGATCCCGAATTGGATGGGGTGGTCCTCCAGTCGGGCCCGCTTCGCGCCGAAACCACCCCGATGTCGGAGTGGGTGGGCACCGAACCCGATTCGTTCTTGCCGTCACCTGACGGTGGCGCAGCCGTGCCCTCGCCGCGCCGTGCGGGAACTGGAGCGGCAGCCGTTGCGGGCTCGACGGTACTCACGGACCTCGGGAATCGTCACCTGCTCCGTGGTGACGTCGATGTCTCCGTCTCGCGCGAGCGCGCCCGCCGCAAGCGCATCCTCCGCATCGTCAAGATTCTCACGCCGATCGCGATCTGGCTCTGGTACCGGTGGCTCACCGGCGCGTCGATGTTGCCCTTCGAGTGGCACTACACCCGCGACCAGAAACAGCTCACGCCCGCCGTGATCCTTGTCTTCGTCGTCGGACTCGGCGTGCTGTTGCCGCTCTTGATGGCGGGGAAGTCCCCGCACGTCCGCTACCAGCCGACCGAGATCACGGTCGGACTCGACGACGTCGTCGGGCTCGGCATCGTCAAGGACGAAGTCATCAAGACGCTGAACCTGTTCCTCGCGTACAAGACCTTCCAGGAACGCATGGGTGGCAACCCACGCAAGGCCATCCTCTTCGAAGGACCGCCCGGGACGGGCAAGACCTACATGGCGAAGGCGATGGCGCGCGAAGCCGGCGTGCCGTTCCTGTTCGTGTCCGCGTCGGCGTTCCAGTCGATGTACTACGGACAGACGAACCGCAAGATCCGCTCGTTCTTCAAGGACCTGCGTCAAGCCGCTCGAGAAGAAGGTGGAGCGATCGGCTTCATCGAGGAGTTCGACGCGATCGCCGCGTCACGTTCCGGCATGCGCAACTCGCGTGCGGCGCGGGATCGCGTGGTCACCGTCGAGAAGAACGCGGTGAGCGAAGGCGTCACCGGAGTGGTCAACGAGTTGCTCGTCCAACTCCAGTCGTTCGAGGCGCCGACCTGGGGCGCCAGGATGCGGAGTTCGTGGATCGATGGCGTCAACCGACTGGTTCCCCCGGAGCACCAGATCCGCAAGCGCCCTCCGGAGATCCCCAACATCCTCGTCATCGGTGCGACCAACCGGGCCGGTGACCTCGACCCAGCGTTGCTGCGTCCGGGACGCTTCGACCGTTCGATTCATTTCGACCTACCGAACCGCAGCGGCCGGCGCGAGATCATCGACTACTACCTCGACAAGAAGGCTCACGACACCGAACTCGACCGTGACGATCGACGTACCCAACTCGCAGCGATGACCTTCGGCTACTCGCCGGTCATGATCGAACACCTCTTCGACGAGGCGCTCGTTTGGTGCCTACGCGACGGCCGCGAATCGATGAACTGGTCGGACGTGCAGCAGGCCAAGATGACCGAGGAGATCGGCCTGAAACAACCGGTCGAGTACACCGAAGGTGAGAAGCTCACGATCGCGACGCATGAGGCGGGCCACGCCGTCGTCGCTTACCTGCAGAGTGGCGAGACTCGCAAGCTCGAAGTGCTCTCGGTGATCAAACGGCGCGATGCACTCGGGTTACTCGCCCACTCCGAGACCGAAGAACGCTGGACGAGGACGCGCTCCGAACTGCTCACGGCGATCCAGATCGCGTTCGGTGGCATGACGGCAGAGGAACTCTTCTTCGGGGAGTCGGGCACCGGCCCGTCATCCGACCTTGCGCACGCAACGCGCATCGCCGCGCAGATGGTGGGATCGTTCGGCATGGCGGGGTCGCTGGTCAGCTTCGAGGCCGTCGAGAGCGGACCCATCAGCGCGGGGATCGTCGCCAAAGTTCTTGCGAACGACGATGCTCGCACGTCGGTCGAGCGGATTCTCGATCAGCAAAAGGCCGAAGTCCGGCGGATCCTCGATGCACACCGCCACCTCGTTGCGGCGTTGCGTGACGCTCTGCTCGAGCACGACGAACTCGTCGGCGACGAGATTCTCGAGGTCTTGCGGGAAGCCGAGGCCGAAGCCGGCTCGCCGTCGATGTAGCCGGCGTCAATCGCGATCGAGCGGCTGCGCGAGCAAGAGCAGGTCGTACGCGATCTTCGCGATCCCAGCGGCGATGAGCGGCCAGCCGAAGTCCGAGTGGTCGAGCATCCAACCCGCGAGTGCAGGTGTCGCGGCGGCGGCGAGGCTGCGCGGCACGTTCGTCACGCTTGCCGCGGCGGCGCGCTCCTCGGGCGGGACGAGTCGCATCACGAGCGCCTGACGCGCCGGGATGTCCATCGCGCTCATCGACGCGCGCAACAACAGGAACGCGATCGCGACGCCGGCTGTCGGCGCGAGACCGGAGATCACCAGGAACACGTTCGCAGGGAGGTGCGTGAACACCATCGTGCGAACGAGGCCGATGCGGGAGGCGAGCCGCGCGGACACGAGTTGGCTGAGGGACGACAGAAGGCTCGCCGCGGACAGCGTCAGCGCGATCGTCGCGGCGTCGAGGTCGAATCGTTGGGTCAGGTACAGGACGAGGATGGCGTGGAGCGCGAGCCCACCGCCGGCGGCGTCGAGCGAGAACAGCGCGGCGAGGCGGAACACGATCGCTCGCGACGTCCGCAAGCCACGACGTCGGGTCGTACTGGCGGCGTGCTCGGAATGCTCGGCCACCTCGGCACGCGGTGACAGCCCGCGGTAGGCGAGCGCGGCCGCGAGCGCAGCGACGACGTAGACCGCGAACGCGGCTCGTTCGGTGGCGGCGCGATCCCAGTCGAAGCGATCGGCGGTCCAACTCGGCAACGGACTCAGCAACGCGCCGAACGCGGCGCCGAACCCGCCGGCGAGGTTGTAGACCGCGAACCGATGTGGCCGTTCGCTCGACACCGTCCGATCGGCGATGGCCGCCTGTTCGACCGGGAGAAACAGACTCACGTCGCCGGCCGAAGGGTTGAGCGTGCCAATCACTGCGACCGCGAACAACGGCCAGAAACGCGTGACCGTCGCGAAGCCGAGTCCGGTCGCGCTCATGAGCACGCACGCCCCGAGCAGGATGCGGCGCGAATCGAGGTGGCCCCACCGCAGGCCGGTGTAGAGCGTGAGCGCGGCCGAGCCGAGCAGTGTGCCCGTGACGATCGCGCCGATCTGCACACCCGAGAAGCCGAGATGGCCGAGGTACTGAGCGAGCAGGGCGCTCACGAAGCCATCGGCGACCCCGCGAATCGCGCGAGCGACGATGATCGGCCGGGTCGCGCGCGCGTCGGGCATCGGCGTACTGTCGCCGCGCGATGGTCGATCAGGCAACGTCGGGGGCAGCGCGCCGCGGTCGCGGCGACCCAAAGCCGCTCGCGGGCCGAGTTGTGGTCATCGTCGGCGCGGATCGCGCCGATGCGAATAACGGTGCCGAGGCGGCGCGGGGATGCGCCGAGGCAGGCGCCGCGCTCGTCCTCGTCGGTCGCGACCGTGACGCGCTCGGTGCCCTCGCACGTGAGCTGCTCGAGTCTGGCGCGCGGGTCGCGGTGATGCACGCCGACCTCGATGAAGCGTCGTCGCGGGCGGCACTCGCGGCGATGGTGCACGAGCTGTTCGACGGCGGCCCGGCATCGGCGACCGGCGCTGCCGGTCCGTCGGCTGCGGGCGACGGGAAGGGCTGATTTCGGGGCGGGGTGCGCGCGTCCTCGTTGGTAGCCTGCGCCCTTCGCCGCACCGGGGCGCGGCACCCGCATCGTCCGACCGCTCGGAGCTGCCGCGTGGCCGAACCGGCCGCCTCGAATCCCCAGCTCGATCGCGCCGCCGGCCGCCGGGTGATGGTCGCGGCCGTGCGCCCGCATGTCGCGTGGGTCGTGATTGGGATCGGTGCGGGTCTCGCTTGGACGGCGGCCCGCGTGTCGGTTCCTGCGATCACCGGCGAAGCGATCGACCGCGGTGTCGAGTCGCAGTCGGGGAGCGCACTCTCGAGGTGGGTCGCAGCGCTGCTACTCGCCGGGGCGGTCCAGGCGGTGTCCACCGGCGTGCGCCGTTACGCCGCCTTCCGCCTGGCATTGCGCGTCGAGACCGACTTGCGGATGCGTCTCGTCGCCCACCTGCAAAGACTGCATTTCGCGTTCCACGACCAAGCTCAGACGGGCCAACTGATGGCCCGCGCCAACAGCGACATCGCCCAGGTCCAAAACGTCGTGTTGCTGATCCCGCTCACCATCGCGAGCACGCTCACGATGATTGCGGTGGCGGTCGTGCTCGTCGTTCGCGACCCACTGCTCGCCACTTTCGCGCTTGCCACCTTGCCAATGCTGCAGTTCGCGGCGATGCGGTTCTCGCACTCGATGTTTCCGATCGGTGTCGCCCAGCAGGAAAAGCTCGCCGAACTGTCGGGTGTCGTCGAGGAGAGCGTGACGGGCATCCGTGTCGTCAAGGGCTTCGGGTCCGAGGCACGTCAACGCCAGCGGCTCGCGGTCGAGGCCGACGGTGTGTACGAACGATCGCTCGCGGCTGCCGACCTGAGGGCGTGGTTCCTGCCGCTCATCGACCTGCTCCCGACCCTCGGACTCGTCGGCATCCTGTGGTACGGCGGGCATCAGGTCCTCGACAACAAACTCACCGTCGGCGACATCGTCGCGGCGAACTTCTACGTGCTCATGCTCATCTGGCCGTTGCGCATGCTTGGCATGCTGCTCGGCCAGATACCACGTGCGCTCGCCGCAGCGGCGCGGATCCACGAGGTGCTCGCAACCGAACCGGTGATCGCCGATCGCACCGGCGCGCGCCCGCTGCCCCCCGGTGGGGGCGAGATCCGCTTCGAGCAGGTTTCGTTCTCCTATGGAGGCGGCATCCGGGTATTGGACGGACTCGACCTAGTGATCCGGGGCGGCGAGGCGGTCGCGCTCGTCGGCGCGACCGCGAGCGGCAAGTCGACCGTGGCTCGCCTGTTGCCGCGCTTCTACGACGTGAACGACGGGCGCGTGTGCATCGACGGAGTGGACATCCGCGACATCCGCCTCCACGACCTGCGCCGGGCGATCGGCATCGTGTTCGAGGACACGTTCCTCTTCACCGAGTCGGTCCGCGACAACATCGCCTTCGCGGAGCCGGACGCGTGCTTCGACGACGTGCGCACCGCGGCTCGTCTCGCCGGTGCCGACGAGTTCATCGCCGGCCTCCCCGACGGTTACGACACGCTCGTCGGCCAGCACGGCTACACCCTGTCGGGCGGGCAGCGTCAGCGCCTGGCGATCGCCCGCGCGGTACTCGCCGATCCACGCGTCCTCATCCTTGACGACGCGACTTCGTCGGTCGACCCGAGCAAGGAGCACGAGATACGTGCCGCGCTGGCCGAGGTGATGCGGGGCCGGACCACGATCGTGATCGCCCACCGTCCAGCCACGATCGCGCTCGCCGACCGTGTGGTGTTGCTCGATCGCGGTCGGGTCGTCGCCGACGGCACCCACGACGCGTTGCTCGCGACGAGCGAGCGCTACCGCCAGGTGCTCGCCCGCGCCGAAGCTGACGCCATCGAGAACCATGTCGACGACGAGGGCTCGGCCGCGGCGTTGCGCGCGTCGCTCCTTGCGCGGTCGGATCAGGGCGACGGCGACGCGCGATGAGGGGCCAGGGCCACTGGAGCGACCTGCTGCCGGACGAGGAACTCGGCCGTGCCGAGGCGACGCAACTGTTGCGCAGGCTCTGGGTCATGGTCACGCCGTGGCGCCGGCCGATCATCGTCGCCTCGCTCGTGATCGTCGCTCAGGTCGCCACCCTCGTCGCGGGGCCATCGCTCGTCCGTTACGGGATCGACCGCGGCTTGAAGCGAGATGACGGAGGCGCGCTGAACCTGGCCGCCGCGCTCTATCTCGGGCTCGCGCTCGTTGGCTTGGTTCTGGGCCGTGCCGTGATCCGCATGGTCTCACGACTCGGCGAGAGCTTCCTGCGTTGGTTGCGCGGCCACGTGTTCGATCATCTGATGCGCCTGTCGATGGACTTCTTCGAGAAGGAAAAGACCGGGCGGCTGGTCGCCCGCATGACCTCCGATATCGACGCGCTCCAGGAACTCGTCAGCCAGGGCCTCGTGCTCATGGTGCAGAACGTCTTGCTGTTCGTCGGCACGACCATCGTCATCGTCGTGATCAGTTGGCAACTCGCGATCGTGACACTCGCGATCGTGCCGCCGGTGTACTTCGCAAGCCGGTGGTTCCGTCGCGTCTCGAACCGCGCCTATCTCGAGGTGCGCGACCGCATCTCCACCAACATGAGCACGCTTCAGGAGAGCCTCGAAGGGATCCGGGTCGTGCAGGCGTTCGCCCGCGAGCACGACGCAACCGCGCGCTTTCACGAAACGAACGAGGCTCAGTACCGGGCGAACATCCGCACCGTGAGCGTGAGCGCGCGCTACTTCCCGGCCGTCGAGTTCGCTGGTGTGCTCGGTACCGCGGTGATCCTCGGCGTCGGAGGGCTGCTTGCTCACCGCGACGTCGTCACCGTCGGGACGGTCGCCGCGTTCGTGCTCTACCTGAACAACTTGTTCGAGCCGGTTCAGCAGCTCAGCCAGTTCTACAACACCGTCCAGTCTGCCGGCGCCGCGCTCAACAAGCTCTTCGAGTTGCTCGACAGGCAGCCCTCGGTGGCCGAGCGCGCCGGCGCCTACGACATCGCTGCCAGGCCCGGCGCTATCGAAGTGCGAGGCGTGTCCTTCGCGTATCTCGACGATCTGGTGTTGCACGACGTGTCGATGCGAATCGAGGCGGGTGAGCGAGTCGCGCTGGTGGGGCCAACGGGCGCGGGGAAGAGCACGTTGGCGAAGCTGCTCGCACGCTTCTACGACCCGGACACGGGAACGATCACGATTGGTGAGCACGACCTGCGCGACTTCACGCTCTCGTCATTACGCGACCGCCTGTGCGTCGTGCCCCAGGAGGGCTACCTGTTCGCGGGCACGTTGCGCGAAAACGTGCGGATCGGTCGGCCGGGCGCGACCGATGCCGAGGTCGACGCCGCGCTGGGCGCACTCGGGCTCGCCGATCGTTTCGCGGCGTTCCCCGAAGGACTCGACACCGAGGTCCGCGAGGGCGGCTCGCGGCTGTCTGCCGGCGAACGTCAACTTGTCTCGCTCGCCCGCGCCGCGCTCGCCGACCCGGCGATCCTCGTCCTCGACGAGGCGACCTCGAACCTCGATCCCGGGACCGAGCACGAGGTCGAACAAGCGCTCGAAGCGCTCATGACGGACCGGACCGTCATCGTGGTCGCGCACCGCCTCTCGACCGCAGCCCGTGCCGACCGGGTCGCGGTGATCGACGACGGCCGCCTCGTCGAACACGGCCGCCACGACGAACTCGTCGCCGGCGGAGGCCGCTACGCCACCCTCTTCGCTGCTTGGCTCGCCCACACGCCGTAGTTCCCGCTCTTGGCGCCTGCGGCGCCGGGCCGCTCGGGCCCCGCTTCCGTGCTCGCGGCTTCGCCGCTTGCGCTCGCTCTGGTTTGCCGCTCTGGGCGCCTGCGGCGCCGGGCCGCTCGGGCCCCGCTTCGGTGCTCGCGGCTTCGCCGCTTGCACTCGCTCTGGTTTGCCGCTCGTGGCGCCTGCGGCGCCGGGCCGCTCGGGCCCCGCTTCCGTGCTCGCGGCTTCGCCGCTTGCACTCGCTCTGGTTTGCCGCTCTTGGCGCCTGCGGCGCCGGGCCGCTCGGGCCTGGCGGTACGTTCGTACCTCAGCCACGGCGGTCGACGTCCGATGGGAAGGGACATCGCTGTCCCACCCGAGGAGGCTGCTGTGGACGAAGGCATGGACGAACTGCTCGGCGAGTTCCTCGTCGAGAGCTTCGAGAACCTCGACCAACTCGACCAGGACCTGATCGCGCTCGAACAGCACCCGGGCGACCTCGAGGTGTTGAAGAGCATCTTCCGCACCATCCACACGATCAAGGGGACGTGCGGGTTCCTCGGCTTCGCCAAACTCGAGCGCATCACCCACGTCGGTGAGAACCTGCTGTCGTTGCTGCGTGACGGTGTGGCCGTCGTCGACCAGGAGATCGCCAGCGCACTGCTCGCGATGACCGACGCGGTGCGCGCCATCCTCGTCGAGATCGAGAACACGACCGAAGAGGGCGTTGCCGACTACAGCGCGCTGGTCGACGAACTCGGCCGCCTCGAGCAGAGCGCGCGGAACGGCGAACGCAACGGCGACAACTCCGCAACTGTGACCGCGCTCCCGACAGCCGAGCCGCCGACGCCCGAGCTACCGATGGCCGAGCCGCCGCGCGCGGGCGGCGTCACCTTCCTCGGCGACCCGCAGCCGGCGAACGTCCACGACGCGCCGCCGACCGGTGGCGTCGCGTTCCTCGGTGATCCTGACCCCACCCCGACGACGGACGAGACCCACGACATCGAGACCCCCGACGGCGCGCGTGTCGGCGAACTGCTCGTCCAGGACGGTGCCGCGACCGAGGTCGACGTCGCGATCGGGCTGATCCAACAACACGACATCGGCGACAACCGAAAGCTCGGCGAGATCCTGACCGAGGTCGCGGCCACCCCACCCGACAAAATCGAGCGCGCCGTCGCACAACAGGCCGAAGCCAAGAGCGCGATGGCCGACAGCACGCTGCGCGTCGACGTCGGGTTGCTCGATGAACTGATGACGTTGGTCGGAGAGCTCGTGCTCGCTCGCAACCAGATCCTGCAACTCGCAGGCGGCGCGCAGACCGACCCGCAGTTCGTGCAGACGACCCAGCGCCTCAACGTCATCACGACCGAGCTCCAGGCCGGCGTCATGAAGACGCGCATGCAGCCTGTCGGCAACGTGTGGAGCAAGTTCCCGCGCGTCGTGCGCGATGTCGCGACCCAATGCGGCAAGAAGGTCCGCATCGAGATGGACGGGAAGGACACCGAGCTCGACAAGACGATCATCGAGGCAATCAAAGATCCCCTGACGCACCTGATCCGCAACTCGATCGACCACGGCATCGAGGCGCCCGCGGTGCGGCGTGAAAGCGGCAAGCCTGAAGAAGGGCTCGTCGTGCTGCGCGCCTACCACGAAGGCGGTCAGGTCAACATCGAGATCGTCGATGACGGTGCTGGTGTCGACGTCGAGCGCGTCAAGACCAAGGCCATCGAGCGCGGCCTCATCTCACCCGAGCAGGCCGCCAAGATGGGCGACCGCGAGGCGGTCAACCTGATCTTCCTTCCGGGCTTCTCCACCGCCGACCAGGTGAGCAACATCTCCGGGCGCGGAGTCGGGATGGATGTCGTCCGAACCAACATCGAGAAGATCGGTGGACAGCTCGACGTGTCGAACCGACCGGGCGAAGGCACGACCATCAAGGTCAAGATCCCGCTCACGCTCGCGATCATTCCTGCGCTGGTCGTGACCTGCGGCGGCGAGATGTTCGCGATCCCCCAGGTGAGCCTGCTCGAACTCGTCGGTCTCGACGGCGACGCTCGCTGCTCCGCGATCGAGAGTGTGCACGGCGCGCCGGTTTATCGGCTGCGCGGCAACATCCTGCCGATCGTGCACCTCCACGAGCAGCTCGGCGTCGGTGCGGCCGAGGCCAACGAGTCGGTCACGATCGTCGTGTTGCGGGCGGACGACCGCGAATTCGGGCTCATCGTCGACGAGGTCAACGACACCGAGGAAATCGTTGTCAAACCCCTCGCCCCCCAACTTCGGAACCTCGATTCCTACTCGGGTTGCACGATCATGGGTGACGGCAGGGTCGCGCTGATCCTCGACGTCACCGGGCTCGCGCATCGTTCACGCGTGTTGTCGGCGGGCGCCGAACACGCGGCCGCGGAGTCGCTCGGCGGGCCCGACGACGCCATGTCCGACAGCAGCACGCTGCTGGTCGTCAAGGTCGGCTCTGAAGGAAGGGGTGCACTTCCACTGTCGCTCGTCGACCGACTCGAGGAGTTCGACCGCGCCAGCGTCGAACGTGCCGGCGGACAGGACGTCGTGCAATACCGCGACTCGATCCTGCCGCTCGTCGACCTGTGCGGCACGCTCGGATACGCGCCGAACTACGACGCGAACGCGACGCAGATCCAGGTCGTCGTGTTCTCCCGCGGGTCGCGAATGATCGGGCTCGTGGTGGATCAGATCTTGGACATCGTCCACGAGCGCAACACCGTCGAGCAACACGGTCAGCGATACGGGCTACGTGGCAGTACGGTGCTCCAAGGTCTCGTGACGGACCTGCTCGACCTCGAGCAAATCATCGCCGCGGCCGATCCCGAGTTCTTCGCCGAACCGAGCTTTAGCGACGGAGTCGCGTATTCCGACTACACAGCAGGGAGCACGAGCCATGTTTGAGTCGCGCCAGTTCTGCACGATCCACCTCGGCGAGCACCTCTTCGGAGTCGAGGTCATGCGCATCCAAGAGGTGATCTCCTACCAGGCGATGACCGCGGTGCCGCTCGCGCCCGATGTCATCGGTGGACTCATCAACCTGCGCGGCCAGATCGTCACGGCGATCGATCTTCGGGTTCGACTCGAGATGCCGCCGCGCCCTGAAGGTGCGCTACCGATGAACGTCGTCGTGCAGACAGCAGGCGGCGCTGTGAGCCTGCTCGTCGACGAGATCGGCGACGTAGTCGAAGTCGAAGAGGCGATCTTCGAGAACCCGCCAGAGACACTGTCGGGTGTGGCGAAACAGTTGATCCGAGGCGTCTACAAGTTCGAGGGCGCCCTTCTGCTCGACCTCGACATTGACGCCACGATCGACATTGACGTGGCAGATCGCGCAGCGGCCTGACCTCGCGGCTGTCGTCGCTCAGCGACGCGTCTCCACCGCGTGGTGTTCGCGCTGCGCTGCGACGAAGGCCGCGAGTTGCGTGCGTCGATCGAAGCCCATCGTCGCAAGGATCTGGCTCACCTGGTTCTTGACGGTCTGCTCCGCGAGCCCGAGATCGCGAGCGATATCGGCGTTGCGCCCTCCGTCGCCGATTCCCGCGGCGATGCGGCGCTGCCGCTCGGAAAGCCGCGCGAAGCGATCGACCTGATCGCCGGTGCGGGCGTCGGCACCATCGCGCAGTTCGGTCGCGAGGCGCGCGAGCGACGGACCATCGAGCAGCGAATCACCCCGATCGAGACGAGCGATCGCGTCGCGTAGCTCGGCGGTGCCGATCGTCGCGGTGGCGAATCCGGCCGCGCCGGCCTCGATCGCGTCCATGAGCGAGCGCCGGGTGCCGCGGTCGTGCACGATCAAGGCCCGGTGATCGGGGAGGGCGGTGCGGAGCCACCGGCACAGCTCGAGGCCGGAACCGTCGCAGAGCGCGGCACGGATCACGCTCACCGTGGGGCGAGCGACGGGGAGCCGTGCCCGCGCCTCACCGATCGACCCGCACTCCGCGACGAGCGGCACCGCGAGTGCCGCGGCCACTCCGGACCGCACGAGCGGCCGGTCGTCCACCACCGCGACACGCGCGACCATGCCCGGCAGTCTGCCCGGCCCGGAAGGATTGACCGGGGACTGAACAATTCGATAGAAGCTGTTCAGTCGTCCGGTCCGCCGACCCTGGCCGAACCCGCTGCCGCCCGCTGCCCGTTGCCCATCGCCCGCTGCCGACTCGAGGCGCCCGCCGTGAACCTCTCCGCATCGTGATCGCCACCAGCATCGCGCCGAGCGCGGCCGCGCAGTCGTTGGCCGCCCCGCCCGGGAGTGCCCGCCCACCGGCCGACCGCGAGGCCGCGACGCGCGCACGGATCCTTGCCGGTGCCGAGGCCTGCGTGCGGCGCTTCGGACTGCGGCGCTGGTCGATGGCCGACGTCGCCACGGCCGCGGGCGTGTCGCGCGGTTCGGTTTACCGCTACTTCGCCGATCGCGACGCTCTCGTCGACGCGGTGCTCGAACGAACGGCCGACGAGTTCGTCGCCACCAGCGAGCCCGCGGTGCGGCGCCGCCGCTCGCTCGCCACGCAAGTCGGCGAGGCCGCGGTGTTCATCTGCATGCACCAACGCGATGCCGACCTCACGCTCGCGCTCCCGAACGACGAGACGTTGCTCGCGGTGCTGCTCACGTCACGCGCCGAACGTCTCGTCGCCCGTTGGGTCGAGTTCTGGCAACCCCTCATCGCCGACGCGAAGGCGCGCGGTGAGGTGCGCGCGGATCTCGATCCTCGCCGGGCCGGCGAATGGATCGTGCGCATCCTGCTCAGCCTGTCGCTCATGCCGTCGGTGGTCGTCGACCTGCACGACCCTGCCGCGGTGCGCGACTTCGTCCACGATCACGTCGTCCGTGGTCTCGCCCCGACCCAACCCAGGAGCACCGCATGAAGTTCGCTCTCTTCTACGAGATCCCTGTCGTCGCGCCCTTCAGCAAGGAAAAGGAGCGTCTTGCCTATCAGCACACGCTCGACGAGGCGATCTTCGCCGAGGCGATGGGCTGGCACGCGTTCTGGACCGTGGAGCATCACTTCCTCGAGGAGTACTCGCACTGCTCGAACCCCGAGGTGCTCTACGGCGCGATCGCGAGTCGCACCGAACGGATCCGACTCGGGTACGGCGTGCGCCTCATGCCCAAGCCCTACAACCATCCGGTCCGCAGTGCCGAGTCGGCCGCGGTGCTCGACCTGCTGAGCAACGGGCGCGTCGACTTCGGGACCGGTCGCAGCGCGACCCGGCTCGAACTCGAAGGCTTCGGCATCGACCCGCATGAGACGCGCGCCATGTGGCAGGAAGCGATCGAGCACATCGTCCACTGTTGGACGAACGAGTACAACGAGTTCGACGGGAAGTACTGGCAACTGCCGCGCCGTCGCGTGCAACCGAAGCCGCTTCAGGACCCGCACCCGCCGCTCTACGGTGCGACGACGAGCGATGAGGGCCACGTTCAGGTCGGCGAACTGGGTCTCGGGCTTTGTTCGTTCGCGGTCGGGGTGGCACCCGAGGAGATCGGCCGAAAGATCAGCTTGTACCGCGAGGCGGTGAAGGGCTGCACCTCACCGATTGGCAAGTTCGTGAACAACGAAGCGGCGACCTTCACGATGATGAACGTCGCACCGACGGTCGATGAAGCACGCGCGGTCGCGACCGAGAGCTTCGAGTGGTACCCCAAGCGCGGCGCGCGCATGATCGGTGACCTCGCCGGTTGGATGGCGGAACGCAACCAGGACCTCGGCAACTATCACTACGCAGGCGAGATGAAGCAGCACGATACCGACGGCTCGCTCGACCTGCTCACGATGGACATCCTGATGGACATGAATGCCTGCGTCTGCGGCACCCCCGACGACGCGATCGAACAGTGCAAGCGCTACGAGGAGGCGGGCGTCGACCTGCTGCTTTGCCTCGTGAACCCCTACGCGATCCCGCACGACAAGGTGATGCAGACGATCGAACTCGTCGGCAAACACGTCATCCCCGAGTTCGCGTGACGACACTTGGCGCGCTCCCCGCGCCCGCCGGTGTCGACACGGCGTTGCTCGCACGTGCGCGTGGCCTCGCATCGTTGATCGAACTCGAGGCAGACGTGGCGGAGCGTGCTACGACGACGACGGCGAAGGTCGTCGATGCGCTGCGCCAGAGCGAGTTGTTCTGGAGTCTCGTACCGAGTGAACTCGGAGGGCTCGCGACCGACGTCTCACCGCACTTGCGATCTTCGAGGAGCTGAGCCGTGCCGATGGGAGCACGAGACGGTTTGCGATACCCAATGCCACCTCGTCGTGTTCACCGCGATCTCCACGGGCGGTGACGCGGCGCCGGTGATGCTCGGAAGCGGTGAGCCAGCGATCCTCGCCAGCGTGCTCCGCCCGGCCCGCACCGCGCGGCGAGTCCGAGACGGCTATGTCCTGAGCGGTCGCTTTCGCCAGCCGTGGTGGGTAGGGGTGGGGTCAGCGGGTTCGGGCGTGGCAGCCGGCGAAGTGATCGTTCACGATCCCCATCGCCTGCATCGCCGCGTACATCGTCGTCGGTCCGACGAAGCGGAACCCGCGACGAAGCAGATCCTTGGACAAGGCAACCGACTCTGGCGTCTTCGACGGGATGTCGGCCCAGGCGCGGGGGGCCTTTCGGCGGCCGGCCGGGCGGTACGACCAGACGAGGTCGCTGAGTGACCCGCCGGAGTCGGCGAGCGCGACCGTGGCACGGGCGTTGGCGATCGTCGCCTCGATCTTGCCGCGGTGCCGCACGATCCCACTGTCGGCGAGCAGCCGGGTGACGTCGCGGCGACCGAAGGCCGCGATCCGTTCGGGGTCGAAGCCGGCGAAAGCATCACGGAAGTTGTCGCGCTTGCGCAGGATTGTGAGCCACGACAGGCCGGACTGGAACCCTTCGAGACAGAGGCGCTCGAGCACCGCAGTGTCGCCGCTGACGGGTCGGCCCCACTCGTCGTCGTGGTAGGCGACGTAGTCGAGGTTCGACGCGCCCCAGCCGCAGCGCCGGAGCCCGTCGTCGCCCTTGACCAATGTCGGGGTACTCACGGTGCCAGCCTCGCGCAGGCGCGAGGGTGGTGCTGCGCCAGCAGAGTCAGCCTCGAAGCGAATGCCGTGCGAGGATCTGGCGGTGAGCGAAGGAGGCGAGATCGTGCAGGTGAAGCGGCTGCGCGATCGCTCATCCTTCACCGAACACGCCCAGCTTCTCGGCGTCGAAGTGCCGCTCGCCCCGACCGACCGCGTCGCCGACCTGCTCGCGGCTTCCTACCAGTCGGCGACGCTGTCGCTGACGAACCGCCTGTGCACCTTGCCGATGGAGGGATGGGACGCCACCGCCGATGGGAGGCCGACCGACCTCGTTCGGCGACGCTGGTCACGATTCGGTTCCAGCGGAGCCGCGCTGATCTGGGGCGGCGAGGCCGTCGCAGTGCGGGCAGACGGGCGCGCCAACCCGCGACAGCTCTGCATCGGCCCCCAGACCGAGGGCGACCTGGCGGAACTCCGGACGCTCGCCGCCGGAGCCGCTCCCGGCGCGGTGCCGCATCTCGGCCTGCAACTCACACACTCCGGCCGCTGGTCCAAACCGAACGGTACCGTCGCGCCGATCGTCGCTTATCGACACCCACTGCTCGACGAACGGGTCGGCGCCACCGACGCCGACGTGATCACGGACACGCAACTCGAGGACCTGGTCGGCGACTTCGTCCGCGCGGCTGCGGTCGCGCACGCCGCAGGATTCGACTTCGTCGACGTGAAGCATTGCCACGGCTATCTACTGCACGAGTTGCTGTCCGCCGTCGATCGGCCGGGGCGCTACGGAGGCGAGCTCGAAAATCGCGTGCGCTTCCTCGACGAGGTCGTCGCCGGAATCCGGCGTGACGCTCCCGGTCTCGAGATCGCGGTGAGGCTCTCTGCGTTCGATCTCGTGCCGTATCGAGCTGGCGCGGACGGCCGCGGCGTCCCCGAGCGCGTCGGTGATTACCCGTACGCGTTCGGCGGCGATGGTGACGGCCGCGGCTTCGACCTCACCGAACCGCACCGCCTCTGCAAACACCTCGCCACGCTCGGCGTCGAACTCGTGTCGATCACCGCAGGCAGCCCCTACTACTGCCCGCACGCGCAACGGCCCGCGTACTTCCCTCCGTCCGACGGCTACCTCCCGCCGCACGATCCGCTCGTCGACGTTGCCCGCTTGCTCGCGGTGACGCGCGAGCTCGCAGGCGCGCATCCGAGCCTGGCGATCGTCGCGGGCGGTTTGAGCTACCTCCAGGAGTGGTTTCCCGCGGCGGCCGCCGCGCTCGTCGACGCCGGCGTCGCGAGCGTCGGCTACGGCCGCGGCGCGCTGAGCTACCCCGACCTCGCCCATGCGATCCTCGATGATCGCGGGTTGGATCGCTCGCGCCTGTGCCGCACGTTTTCGGACTGCACGACGGCGCCCCGCAACGGGCTCGTGTCGGGCTGTTACCCGCTCGACGACTTCTACAAGCAACGACCCGAACGGAGCGACCTCACCGCCGCGAAGCGGGCGGCCGAAGGCGCCCGGGGCGGGCGGCGAGGGTCGCGGCGAGACCCGCGATGACGGACCGGCCGCGGATCGTGCTCGCGATGCTCGACGGTCTGGTTGGCTCGGCGTTCACCGATGCGCAACTCGACCGGCTCGATCGCGTCGGAGAGATCGCCGACCGGACACCACTGAGCCAGTTCGACGACGATCACGCGGCGCGGCTGCTCGCCGACGCCGAGGTGCTCGTCGGTCACTGGGGCTGCCCGACCCTGACGGCCGGGGTGCTCTCACGCGCGCCGCGCCTCGCTCTCTTCGCGTACGCCGCCGGCACGGTCAAGTGGCAGGTCACCGATGCGGTGTGGGAGCGCGGTGTCGTGGTGACGAGTGCCGCCGCCGCCAACGCCGTGCCCGTTGCCGAGTACTCGGTCGCCATGATCCTGCTCGCCAACAAGGGCGTGCTGCTGTTGCGCGAGTTCATCCGCGATCCCTCGTTGCGCTTGCCGCTCGATCGGATGCGGCTCGGCAACGTCGACAAGCGCGTCGGCATCGTCGGTGCGTCACACGTCGGCCGGTTGGTCATCGAGATGTTGCGGCCGTACTCGCTCGACGTCGTGGTCTACGACCCGTACCTCACCGAGAGCGACGCAGAGTCGCTGGGCGTCGATGTCGAACGCGATCTCCGCCGTCTGTGTGCGTCGGTGGACGTGCTCTCATTGCACGCACCCGACATCCCCGCGACCCGGGGCATGATCGGCGCCGCCGAGCTCGCCGCGCTGCCTGACAACGCGGTGTTCATCAACACCGCCCGACCCGCGCTCGTGGACCAGGAGGCCCTGCTCGTCGAACTGCGCGCCGGGCGCATCAGCGCGATCCTCGATGTGACCGAACCCGAACCGATCCCGGCCGATCACCCGCTGCTCGCGCTGCCGAACGCGTTTGTCACACCGCACATCGCCGGCTCGCTCGGCACCGAACTGCGACGCATGAGCGACCTCGCCATCGACGAGGTCGAACGCTTCGTGCGCGGCGAACCGCTGCTGCATCCCGTCGCGCAGTCGGATCTGGACCGGATCGCATGATCGTTCCGGGTGAGGTCCGTCGGTCCGAAGTCAGCGAACGCAGGCGCGCCGCGGCAGCGATCGAGGCGCGGGCATGAACGCGCCGCCGGTGCGATCGGGTCGGACCATCGTCGGGATGTCGGCCGTGTTGTTGCCGTTCGACGAATCCGGCGCGATCGACTGGGTCGGCTTCTCCCGTCACCTCGGCGCGACGGTTGCGGCGGGCCTCGTCCCTGCGGTGAACATGGACACAGGCTTCGGACCGCTGCTGCCGCCCGACGCGAAGGCCGGGGTGCTCGCGATCACCGGCCGCCTCGGAATCCCTTTTCTCGCGGGCGCGCACGTCCCCGATCTGGCGGGGTCGCGGTTCGCGCTCGACACGTATCGCTCCGAGTTCGATCGCATCACCGCGGACGGCGGGACGCCGATCGTGTTTCCTTCGTATGGTCTTGCTGCACTCGGCGACGACGAACTCGTCGCTGCCCACCTCGAGCTGGGGCGCGACGTGGACGAGTTCTATGCCTTCGAACTCGGCGCGATGTTCCATCCCGCCGGCCGCATCTTTTCGCTGCCGGTGTTCGAATCGTTGCTCGCCGAACCGAAGATCGTCGGGTTGAAGCACAGTTCGCTCGATCGCGCACAAGAGTGGAAGCGCCTCGCAGTGCGCGATCGTGTCCGTCCCGACTTCCTGCTTCTCACCGGCAACGACCTCGCGATCGATCTCGTGATCCATGGCAGCGACTACCTCCTCGGGCTGTCGACGTTCGCACCCGAGGCGTTCGCGGCTCGGGACGCGGCGTGGGCGATCGGGGACGAGGCTCGGTTCTGGGCGCTGAACGACGTGCTCCAGTACCTCGGCCAGCTCGCGTTCCGCCCTCCGGTACCCGGCTACCGCCACGATGCGGCGATGTTCCTTCGCCTGCGCGGCCGTCTCGCGTGCGACGCCACCCACCCCGATTCGCCTCGGCGCCCCGACTCCGACCGCGAGTTGCTTGCCGACATCGCCCAGCGCCTCACCGATCTCGGTGGGTAGACCGCTACCGTCGCCGCGATGTTGATCTCGCCGCGCTACGACGGACCCACGATCATGACGATGGATGGGCCCGCTGACGCGGTGCGCCGACCGCTCCTCCGTCAACGCCGCCGGCTCGCGGCCATCTGTGCCGAGTTGAGTGACGACGAGTGGGCCGCGCCGAGTCGCTGCGACGGCTGGCGTGTGCAAGACGTGATCGCACACCTCGTCGGCGTGAACGGCTTCTGGCAGCTGTCGATCAGCGCTGGGCTCGCGGGCGAACCGACGCGGCTGCTCGGCGCATTCGACCCCGCGGCGACACCCGACCTGATGGTCGACGGCATGCGATCGATGACCGCGCGCGAGACGCTCGATCAGTTCGTCGCATCGAACGACGGATTTCTCGACGCTGTCGAACCGCTGGACATCGGTGAGTGGGAGACGCTCGCCGAGTCGCCTCCCGGCCACGTCGCCATCGGTGTGCTCGCGCACCACGCGCTCTGGGACGCGTGGGTCCACGAGCGCGACATCCTGCTTCCACTCGATCGAGTTCCCGAAGTCGAGGCGGATGAGGTGAGCGCCTGCCTGCGCTACGCGGCCGGGATTTCGCCTGCGCTCGCGCTGACGCGGGCGAGCGCGACGCCTGGTTCGTTCGCGGTGTCAGCGCGCTCGCCCGATATGTCGTTTGTCGTCGACGTCAGCGACTTGGTCGCGGTGCGACAGGAACAAGTGGGCGATCACCCGACGCTGCGCGGCGACGCCGTCGACCTCATCGACGCGCTCACCTTGCGCGCTCCGCTCCCAATCGACGCGCCGAGCGAATGGAACACCATGATCCGAGGCCTCGCGACCGCCTTCGACCAGTAGCGCAGGGCGAACGCCGCCGCCGGAAATGGCCTTGTGGAACGCCCGCACTGCGGGCAGTCTGAGTAGGTGCGGGCGAACGCGGACCTCATCTACCACCTCGCCGTCTCAGTCGAGTGGAATGCCGCGCGCGCGAAGGGGACGATCTACGACCGCTCGACGCTCGGGGTCTCGCTTGACGAACAAGGGTTCATCCACTGCTCGTTCGTCGACCAGCTGCAGTTCATCGCCGACCTCGTGTACTCGGGTCGTGCGGATGTGGTGCTCCTCACGATCGACGTGTCACGGCTCGGCGTGGAGGTCAGGGTCGAGGGGGTCGACGGGGGCGACGAGCATTTTCCGCACGTGTACGGCGCGATTTCGCTCGATGCCGTCATCGCCGCGACGTCGGTGCCGGTCGGACGCGACGGCTGTCTCGACATCGAGGCTGCCCTCGCATCCTCGTGGTGACGTGAGTTGATCATGGTGACGATTCGGACCGGTCTCATCGGTGACGTCGCGACGGTGCTCCTCTTCTGGAAGACGGCCACCACCGAGCCTTCGACGACGGACGACGCCGCGAGTCTCGGCGCACTGATCGCTCACGCTCCTGAGTCGTTGTTGCTCGCGGTCGACGGCAACGAGATCGTCGGCTCGGTCATCGTCGGTTGGGACGGCTGGCGCGCCACGATGTATCGACTCGCGGTCGCACCGTCACACCGCCGCCGCAGGATCGCCTCCGCGCTCATCGCGGAGGCTGAACGACGCTTGGCGACGTGGGGGGCGCGGCGACTGCACATGATCGTCGCCTCCGACCAGGGTGAGGCGCAGACCTTCTGGACGGCACTCGGCTACGAGCCAACCGACCAACTCCGATTCGTCAAGTCCTTCGCCTGAATGCATGCCCCGGTTCGAACCTGGTTTCGCGGCCCCGTGGTCGTCGCCGCGACGTCAATGCGGCGCCGCGGTTGGTGCGCCGCCTTGGTGACGGCCGCTCACTAGCGACCCGCAGCGAGGATCTGCGATGCTGACCGAACCGGTCGTGTGAGGAGGGTGCGATGCCCGTGACGGCGCTCGGATGGCGGTCGCACTCGGGATGGGCGGTGCTCGTCGTCGTTCGAGGCTCGGCCGCGGTGCCCGAGGTCATCGACCGGCGGCGTGTCGAACTGATCAACGAGTCGCTGCCGCGCCAGCCCTATCACGCGGTCGTTGAACGCAGCCTCGGTCTATCCGACGCGCGCGACCTGATCGCACGTGTCGAGCAGGCTGCACTCAAGGCTGCTGTCGCGGCCACGAGGTCAGCGCGTCGCGACTTCGCCGTCGAATCGGTCGCCGTCGTCGGCCGCGCGCGCAACATCCCAACCGACCTGACGCGAATCCTCACGTCGCACGCGTTGCTCCACGCCGCCGAGGGCGATCTTTACGAACAAGCGCTGATCGGTGGTGCGACACGAGCCAAGCTTCCGGTGTTCGTCGTCGAGCCGGACCAGATCGAGATCGGTCCGCTACTCGCGGCGGCGGGCACGACGCTCGGTCCGCCCTGGCAGAAGGACCACAAGCTCGCAACCGCCGCCGCACTCGCCGCGCTGGGGTAATCGCGCGCCCGGGCAGGCTGCCGTTACAGCAGCGTCGATTCCATGATGTCGAACGTGGTGCCGGCGATCGGTGTCCACTCGAACTGGGGATGCAGCGCGGCGATCGATTGCGCCGCTCGCGCCACCGCCTCGAGCGTGAGCGCGTCGATCGCATTTCGCACGCTGATGGCACCCGCGTCGCCGATGCCGATGCGGGCGTCGCCGAGGTACTCGACGAGGAATCCCCAGTCGCTGGCGAGCACCGGCTTCCCCACGCCGATCGCATCGGCAACCGTGCCGGTCGCGAGCATCTCGCCATCGGGATCGAACGGCAGGGCCAGTACGTCACACGCAGAGAGCCGCCGCGCGTACGTCGCGGCATCGACCAACGAGTAACGCTCGGCCGCGACGATCCGCGCATCATCGGGCAGCCGTTCGCCGGGCCGTAGCGACCAGACCGCGAGCTGCACGTCGTCGCGCCCGCTCGCGGCGAAACCTTCGGCGAACTCGCGCACCAGCTTCTCGACACGCGGCGCGCCGACGATCCCGATCCGCAACTCGCACGGAGCGAAGCCGAGCAGTCGTTCGGCCTCGTCGCGCTCGATCAGATGATGGCGCCACAGCGCGCCGAAATGGCCGTGCGGCACGACAGCGTGGCGGATGTGGGGAGCGAAGTCGTAGCGGGCGAGCATCCGTCCACGACCGAACTCGCTGTGATGGATCACGGTGTGGACGTGGCGCGCCCAGTGCGCGTAGACGGGGTCGAACTTGTCGGGTTCCTTCGAATGTGCAGTGAGGTTGTGCGCAGTCCACACGACCGGGATCGCGCGATCCTCGAGCTTCGCGCTGACACGTTCGTGTTCTGCGAGATCGTCGAAGGCGAGCCACTCCGGCCAGTGGAGGTGGAATATATCGACGTCGTCGAGCCGCACCGACAGGTCGCCGAAGGTGCCGAGTGGTGACGGCACGGTGACGACTCGCTCGTCGATCGGGTCGTAGAGCGAACGGTGATAGTGGTGACCGTGGGCGGTCGATGCGATGCGGAGCTTCGGTGTGACGCGCACGGAGTACTCGATCGTGGTGGCCGGGTCGAGGTCGAGTTGATGGACGCGCGAGACGTTCGACCATGCGGTCTGCCACTCTGCGATTCCGCCGACATCGATCACCGACACTGCCCCGTTCATTGCAGCACCCGACGTCGGCCCGACGAAGTCGACCGAGAGCGGCCGCGCTGCCACTTCGGGGACGAGGATCGACACGGCCTGGGGTACGCGCGTCAAGGTCAAGTGGTCGTGGAGCACGAGCGTCCGCCGCTCGACGCGGAACTCGGCACGGCGCCGGCCGGACAGCGGCGCCGGGGCTTCGGTCGCGAACGTGCCCGCGGTGGGAACGAACCCGTCCCACGTCGCGACGAGCCTGCCGGGCGAGTGCTCGACCGACGCGGGCAGGCCGCCTCCCGTGTAGCGCTGGTAGCCATCGATCACGAGTGGTGCCCAGCACACCAGGTCCTGGTCGACGGGGACTTCGAAGGTTCCGGGCCGTACGGGTGCAGGCAGGTAATGGCTGCGCGCCGCGCCGACGAAGGGAAGCGCGAAGGCCAGTGCGCGGTTGCGGATCGCCCACAACCGCGCGGTGTTGCGATCGTCGAAGACGACGAGGCGCTCGACGGGCGGGTACGCCAGGTCGTACGGCGCGGCCTCGAGCGTGTCGGGCGCTCGCTGCAGTGTGCGCGCCGCCCAGGCCAGCTTGCCCAACAAGTCGAACGTCAGTTGCAACCGACGCGCCGGACCCCGGTAGCGGTCCTGGTCGCGATGTTGGTGCGCGCTCACCACGCCGTCACGGCCGAACCAGTCGCGCATCGCCCGAGCCGCATCGCTCCCTCGCCGCAACCATGCAGCCGTCGAGTCGCCGAGATCGTGGGCGATGGCCGCGGCCGCCAGTTCGGCCGTCAGCGCGATCGACAACACACCGGTCGAGCGACCCCAGGGAAACGACGTGCCGTCGGGCGCGACGAGCGCTTCGACGAGCGCGAGCGCATCGGCGAGGCCGGCGCGCCAATCGGCGCCGAGCGCCGGGGCGAGGGGTTCGCAGAACAGCCACACGTCTGCCGTGTAGATGTCGTAGCGGCCCGACGCATCGTGCGAGTCGTCGAGCGCGTGACGCGGGTTCTCGCCGAGCAACTCACCCAGCCGCGCGAGTAGCGCATCGAGTTGGGTGCGGTCGTCGACGAGACCGAGGGCGACGCGAGCCTGTTCGCAGCGGCTCAGCACTGCCGCGTAGTTGCGCGGCAACTGACCGCGATCGAGTAACGGCACGAACGAAGAACTGTCGCACGCCGCCGCGACCTGACCGATCTCGGCCGCGTCGAAGCCGCGCAGGAGTGGGTTGCCGGCGAATGGCCCCTGATCGAGCAGCGTCTCGGCGATGCGGTAGGAGAAGAAGGAGTGCGTCGCCGCGCCGTCGACTTCGGCGAGCAGCGCACGGATCAGGTCGTCGATCGGTTGTCCCGCGACGGTCTCGACGCCACAGGCCGCAAGATGGCCGAGCGTGAACACCACGTCCGCGCGCACATCGGCCCCGACCGCGTGTCCGGCGAAGGTGCGGGGCAGGCGCGTTGCCGGCGCGTGCGCGGCGAAGAACGCGTCGAGCACTTCGACGCAGTGGTCGCTGAGCGCGCCGCGGAGCTGACTCGGGCTCACGGCGTTCACGAGTGGAGTTCCATTCGTCGCCGCGCCGGAGCCGCGATCGCCGGCACCCCGGCGGTCATGGCGACCACGCCGCGAAGTCCTCGGCGATGCGGTCGGTCGGCATCGCCCCATCGGCCACGACGACCCGGTGCCGCCGGCGGAGCGTGTCGCCGGCCCGAACCCGCAACGGCTCGTCCCACAAGAACGCGGCGTTGACGAAGTTGGCCCAGCCCTCGCCGTACGTCTCGGCCCGGTTCGAGCCGTACCACGGTGTCGGGAAGCGCACGTTCGCCGGGTCGTCCATGATCACGATTGTCGCGGCATCGCTGCGGAGCGCGCACCACGGCGCGGGTTCGCCGAGCACCCGATCGCGCGGCGTGCCGTCGGGGAGCACGAGGGCCGTGTCGGTCCAGTCGGGCGCGCCGCGCAGGGTGAGGCCCCCGTAGCCGCCCCAGGTCGTGAACGGTGTCCGGTCGAACTCGGTGTCGACCGTCGGTCGCAGCGCGAACGTCCAGTCGATCGCGTAGTGATCTCCGAACTCGATCGTGCGCAACTCGCGGGTCTCGTGGACCGCGATCGCCTCGCCCCCCGGCGCGACCCAGTCGATCGACGCCTCGACACGACCGTCGGCTTTGGCGACATCGGTGGTGACCAACGTGCCGTACTCGCCGTAGGTCTCCCAGAAGTTCTCGCTGTTCACGAACTTGATCGTGCTCCACAGTCCGTGATGCCACGGGTGGTCGGCGGGCGCGTCGACGGTGAGCAGACGCCCACCGAGCGTTCGCAGCGGATGCACGTGCGGACGCGGCGAGTCCCACACGGCGGTCCACGCGGCACCCATCGCCGCGCAAACTACGTTGCGCGACCGTGCGGATGCAGACGCTCGCCTCGACGATTGTGGTCGCGGCCGTGATGACCGTGGGCGCGTGCTCCGCCGACGAGCGAGTCGATCCTTCGCCGACTTCGAGACGACCGGGAGCGCCCGTGGGCCAGCCGACGCAGGGTTTCGTCGACGAGGAATGGTTCGCCGAGCGTCGCGACGAGTACCTGCGGTTCGCGACCGCCAAGCTCGAGGCCGGGTCGGTCACCAACGTCATCGCCCATCTCGCCCGCGCCGAACACGATCCCGAGTTCGTGTTCGATCCCGCCGCAGTCACGGTCGCCGACCTTCGGCCTGTGTTCGACGACATCGACACGTTGCGCGACACGACCGACTTCGACCTGCTGTACCTCATGAATCTCTGGCTGCCCTACCGCGATCAACTCGACGCCGATCTCCGCGCGGCGATCGAGGAACGGATGCACTCGTTCAAGTATTGGTTCACCGAACCGACCGCGTCGTCGGTCAGCGACGCTGGCTTCGTCGATGATCGCTGGTACTGGTCGGAGAATCACCGCGTCATTTTCCACACGATCGAATACCTCGCGGGTGCCTCGTTCCCCGCCCATGTGTTCACCAACGACGGCCGCTCCGGTGCCGAGCACCGCGATGAAGCGAAGCGGCTCATCCTGAACTGGCTCGAGGAGAAGGTGCGCTTCGGCTGGAGCGAGTGGCACTCCGACGTCTACTACCAGAAGGACGCGACGCCGCTCCTGACGCTGGTCGAGTACGCGCCCGACACCGAGGTGGCGCAGCGCGCCGCGATGGTGCTCGACCTGTTGCTCCTCGATGTCGCCACGCATCTCCAGCACGGCAACTTCGGGGCGACCCACGGGCGTAGCTACATGAAGGACAAGAGCGTTGCGACCGACCAGGACACGTTCGGTCTCGCGAAGTTGCTCTTCGACGACACGGACTTCGGGTATCCGAGCGCGTCGGACGCTGGGGCCGTGTTGTTCGCACGCGCCGCGCGCTATCGCATGCCCGACGTGCTGCGCCGCATCGCCACCAGCGACGAGGTCGGGATCGATCGTGAACGGATGGGCGTGCCGCTCGACCCGCTCGCGCCCATCGACCTGGACGCGCCCGCGCCCTATGGCTACAACTTCGACGATCCCGACAACGTCGCGTTCTGGTGGGAGCGAGGCAATCAGGCGACGTGGCAGGGCGTCGAGCTCACGCTGGAGACATTGACCAAGTACGAGCTGTGGACGTCGGACTTCTTCGAGCCGTTCGTGCCGCTGCGCGACGCAGTCGGTGGTGATCCCGCGGTGGCGCGTCCGCTTGCGCGCGAACTCGCACCGCTGCTCGGGTTCGGTTTGCTGACCGAGGTCAACAGCTACACCTATCGCTCGCCCGAGGTGATGCTCTCGACCGCGCAGCACCACCGACCGGGCATGTTCGCCGATCAGCACCACGCGTGGCAGGCGACGTTGGACGAACGGGCGATCGTGTTCACGACGCACCCGAAGAACGAACCCGAGATCGGGAGTGAATGGCCCGACGGCGACGGCTACTGGACGGGTACCGGGTCGATGCCGGCCTCCGCGCAGCACGGGACCGCAGCGATCCACTTCTACCGACCGGCGTTCGAAGCGCCGGGCCCGACTGGCGCGCTCGGCGCGTTCGACTACCTCGCGCTGACGCACGCGTACTTCCCCCAGGAACACTTCGACGAGGTCGTCACCGACAGCGGTGGGCACTGGGTCTTCGGTCGACGCGGCGACGGGTACGTCGGTCTGTGGAGCGAACGGCCAGTCGAGTGGCGCGCGACGCCAGCGGGCGCGTTCACGCACGGGCTCACTCGCCCCTTCGATCTGGTCGCGCCGGGTGGTGCCGACAACGTCTGGATCGTCGAGGTCGGGCGCGCAGACGATGGCAGTTTCGACGCGTTCCGAGGGAGCCTCGCGGCAGCGCCGATCACGCACCGAGACGGTGTGGTCGAGTTCGCGTCGCCGTCACAGGGACCGATGCGATTCGACGCCGGCGCCGGTGCGCTGACGGTCGGCGGCGAAGCGGTGTCGATCCGCGACTACCCCCGGTTCGACAATCCCTGGGTTCGGGCGCCGTTCGAGTCACGCCGTTACGAGATCGTCGCAGGAGGGGCGCGCCTGCTCCTCGACTTCGACACCCTCACCCGCGACACCTCACCCCAACCCTCGGCATGAACCCGTCGAAGGGGGCGCGCGTTCGTAAGGCTGGGCGGAGTGACGTCGTGACGATGCGAACGGTGGCCCTAGCGTTGCATGAGCTGAACCGCGGCTTCGTGTGGCGCGATCACGACCTCGACGCGTCGCGCCGCCGGCTGACCCGCGAGCAGGTCGCGCAGTTCGACCGCGACGGGTTCGTGCTCGTCGAAGATGCGTTCGACCCGGCAACGGTCGCGCGGATGGTCGCCGAGATCGATCCGTTCGAGGCCGAACTCGAAGCGTTGCTGCGCGAGGCGGGCGGGAAGGTGTTCATCGCGCGTGCCGACGAGATCACCTTCACGGTGCACCTCGTGACGCGGTCGGCGTATTTGCGGAACCTGAGCGCGGCGCCGCCGCTCGTCGACCTCGTCCACGACCTTGTCGGCGACGAGGCGCGCCTCTACTGGGACCAGTCGGTCTACAAGAAGCCCGAGACCGGAGCGCCGTTCCCGTGGCATCAGGACAACGGCTACACATTCCTCGAACCGCAGGCGTACCTCACGTGCTGGGTCGCGCTCACCGACACGGACGAAACCAACAGCTGTCCCTGGGTCGTGCCGGGGCTGCACAGGCAAGGGACGTTGGCGCATCACATGACCGATCTCGGATGGGTGTGTCTCGACGATGCGCCCGACGCAATCGCGGTGCCGGCGCGCGCGGGCAGCATCGTGGTGTTCTCGAGCCTCACACCGCACTGCACGGGCCCGAACACGACCGATGCAACGCGCAAGAGCTGGATCGTTCAGTACGCGCCCGACGGCGCCGTGATTCACCGACGAGACGGAAACGATCTCGTCCGTGTCAGCGCGGACGCACCCGATCGTCAATATCCGGTGCTCGTCGACGGAATGCACGTGACGCCGTGAGGTGTCGCGTCACACCCTGATCGGGTGGAGTTCTGCCGCGACCTCGCGTGCGATCTCGACGAAGCGGGCCGTCGCCGGCGACAGCGTCCGGCCGCGCCGCCGAATGAGTCCGATGATCCGCGGCGCCAACGGCGGGTCGAGTTCGTGGATGCCCACCTCGGCATCGTCGGGGTCGATCGCCAGCCACGGCATGATCGCCACCCCCATGCCGGCTCGCACCATCGCCTGCACCGCAGCGTTGTCGTTCGAGCGGAACACGTAGTCGGCGGCGACATCCATGCGTTGAAGCCCGCGATCGATCAGCAACTGGCACGAGCTCGCGTGCTGTCCGATGAGTGAGGTCGTACTGAGTTCTCGCTTGCCCAGCACGGCCGGGAGTTCGTCGGTGGCGCGGCTGATCGCCACGAACGGGTCGCGGCACAGCTCCTCGAAGTCGAGCCGCTCGTCGGTGTCGTCGTGGAACACGATGAACGACACGTCGAGCTCACCGTCGAGCGTGCGGCGCTGCAACTCGTCGTTGTCGTCGGACTCGACGAGGCGGATCTCGAGGTCCGGCCGTTCGGCGCGGAGTCGGCCGATGATGATCGGCAGCGCCTTGACCGACACCGACTGGAACGTGCCGATCGTGATCCGCCCACCTTCGCCCGCGAGCAGCCGATCGAGTTCGGCGTCGGCCGCATCGAGACGCTCGAGGATGGCGCGCGCGTGAGGGAGGAGTGCCTCGCCCGCGGGAGTGATCTCGACGGGGAGCGGGCCTCCCGGCCGGTCGAACAACGCCGTGCCGATGCCGCGTTCGAACGCGGCGATCTGCTGGCTGACCGCCGACTGGGTGAACCCGAGGCGCTGCGCGGCACGCCCGAAGGAGCGCTCTTCTGCGACCGCGACGAGCGCCGCGAGGTGGCGCACGTCGACCGCGAGGAGCCGGCTCCCCCGGCTGCCGGCGGTGCTCGTCCGCTGCGAAAGATTGATGTCGACCATGTCGATCAGCATAGCTGATAATTAGCAGAACTGATAGTCGTTGGACTTGTTCATCGCTGTGGCTGACAATGGACACCCGGAGCGCGAACGTCACGAGGAGGCCACGATGCTCAACCACACCGCTCAGGTCGAGTTGCTCGCCCAGGCATTGGCGAGCGACGGCCTCACCCCGCACGAGGCTCGGGTGCGTGCTGCGGCGCAACTCGCCGGTCGGCGCGGCGCCGACCCGATCAGCGTCGCCGTCCTGCTCGACGCCGCCGAACCCGAGGTCGCCCGGCTCCGAGCCTTCGGCCGGATCGCTGCCTGGCTGACCGGCCTGCGCGAGGACGCCGAGATGCACAGCCCCTGCGCCGCCTGAGCGGTGAGTGATTGGCGCAGAACTGCGCGATCCGCGTGGTTGTGCGCCAATCGGTGTTTGTGCGTGGCCGTACAGTGCCGAGATGCACGCACCGACGGACGACGGGGCTGCCTTCGACGAGGCTGCCTTCGACGACTTCGACGACTCGGCTGGCGACGCATACGACGCGCGTCTTGCCGCGGCGGCGGCGCTGCGTGGCCTCAACCACGCGTTCGTCGCTCACGACGCGCCGGCCGCAACCTTCAGCGAGTTCACGCAACGCATCGTCGCCGAGACCTCGCTGATCGAAGCGGGCCCGCGACGCGACCGCCTCGCGCTGATGGCCGCGGCCCGCCAGGCGGCGTCGGCCGCGTCGCCCGATGCCGTGCCACCCTTCGGCGGCGGTGGCCTGCCGAACTCGGGATACGAGGATCGGGCGGTCGCCGGCGCGGCGAACCCGATGAGCATCGGCTTCGACCGGCGTGACGACCTGCCGGACGAGGGTGAGGACATCACGACCCAGTTCGTGTTGCGCAAGGGCTTCGAGGGCGCGCCCGGCCGCGCGCACGGCGGGATGGTGGCGGCCGCGTTCGACGACATCACCGGTTGGGTGATCGCCCAGATCCGCCAGCCCGCCTTCACCGGCGAACTCACGGTCCGGTTCGAGGCGCCGGTGCCGGTCGACACCGAATTCGTCGTCACGACACGCCTCGCCGGCCGCGACGGCCGCAAGCTGTACATCACGGCCGAGATGACCGCGCACGGGCAGCTCGTCGCGACGTGCAAGGCCACCTACATCACCGTCGACCCGTCGATCTTCGCCGGGGCGCCCGATCCGCGATGACCGGTTCGGTCTCGGGTCGCAGACCGCTCCGCCTCGTGTCGTGGAACATTCTCGCGGCGCCGTGGGCCGGGCCGCAGTGGTATCCGCGCGACATGGATCGAGCGGTGCTCGACCGGGTCGGGCGCCGGGCGCGCATCGCCGCGGCGATCCAGTCGCTCGGCCCCGATCTCTGTTGCCTGCAAGAGGCGACGCCGGCGGACCTCGACGTGATCCGCTGCGGACTGGGCGATCGGTGGCAGGCGCACTTCGCGAGCAACGGCCCGTCGTTGTGGTCGAACTGGGGTTCACCCGAGATCGAGTGGGAACCCAACGGCACGGCGATCGTGTGGGACGCCGACCGCATTACTTGCCTCGAGCAGGGAACGATCGACCTCGGCCCGCACGGCAACGTCGCGACCTGGGCGCAGCTGTGTGACACGTCGGCAGCGCGCGAGGCGATCGTCGTCAGTCTGCACCTCGACTCCGACGACCCCGATCGGCGTCGCGCCGAACTCGTGCCGCTGTTCGCCGCGATCGACGACGCTGCGCCGGACGGGGTCGCGGTCGTGATCGCCGGTGACTACAACGAAGACACCATCGACGCCGGGGCGAGCAGCGGCAGCTTCGGCGGCGAGTTCTTCGATCGTGGCTTCGACGATGCGCTCGCGCGACTCGGGCGCCACGATCCGACGCATGCCTACGCTCGTCCGGGCGACGACTGGGCGGCGCTCGCGACGATCGATCACGTCATGGTGCGCGGCGTCGCCGCCACCGATGGCCGGGTCGTCGACGCGGGACTCTGGGACATCGAATCAGCCGCGACGCGGATGGAAGCGTGCCTGCGCCGGACGGGCTCGGATCACCTCGCCCTGTACATCGACCTTGACACCAGCACGACGTGACCGCGATCAGGGCAGCGTGATGAAGTCGTCGAGGAAGTTGCGCGCGTCGGCGATATCGAGGCGGTAGAAGCCGCCGAAGCTGCGGCAGAACTGACTGGCGCCAAAGCTCGTGTCGGCGACGAGTTAACCGTCGCGGAACACCGGACCGCCGGAATCGCCGAAGCACGTTCCTCCGGCGCCCGCGACTGTCGTTGCCGAAACGAGTGAACGGCGCATGCCTCGAGACTAGGAACTTGGCAGCGAAGGAGCAATCGAGAGCGACGGATTCGACGTCGTGCGTCGGGCGAGGCGCACCGAGTCCATGGTGAAGATCACGAGGGCCACCCACACGAGCGCGAAACCGCCGACGCGCAGGCCCGTCATCGACTCGTGATACAGGCCGACGCCGAGGACGAAGTTGATCGACGGCACCGCATACTGCAGTGGCCCGAGGATCGTGAACGGCACTCGGGGAGCCGCAGTCGCGAACAGCAGTAGTGGGATCACGGTGATGGCGCCGGTGCCGACCACGAGCGCGAGTTGGCCGTTGCTCGCGTTGCTGCGAATCGCGTCGTCGCCCGACTCGACGACCGCGATGATCGCGAGCGCGATCGGGAGCAACACGAACGTCTCGGCGGCGAGGCTCTCGATCGGGTGCAACGGCACGGTCCGCTTGATCAACCCGTAGAAGCCCCACGTGAGGCCGAGCGTGAGCGCGAACCCCGGCACGTGACCCGCTTCGACCGTGAGCAGCACGACTGCCGCGGTCGCGAAGCCGAGCGCGACCGCCTGGTTGCGGCGCAGATGTTCGTGGAACAGCAACACGCCGATCGCGACGGTTCCGAGTGGAGCGATGAAGTAACCGAGTGCCGTCTCGACGACGTTGTCGTGGGTGACCGCCCACACGTAGGTCGTCCAGTTGGCCGTCAGGAGCAACGCGGCGATCACGACGCGGACCGCGGTCGCGCGGTCGCGCAGCAGTCCTCCGAGTGTGTCCCACCGCTTCGTGAGGGTCACGATGGCCGCCAGGATCAGCGACGACCACGCGATCCGCTGTCCGATGAGCCCGAACGCAGACAGACCGTGCAACTCGTGCCAGTAGACCGTGAGCAAACCCCACAACACGTACGCGGCGAGTCCGGCAGTGACGCCGCGGCGGTCGAGGTGCACCCGGGCAGGCTACGAGCGAGCGACAGGTGGTAGAGAAGCGATTATGCGCGTCGACGTCATGACCGGAGGCCAGTCACTCACGAAGATCCAGCAACTCGCTCGCGACGCTTCCGCCGCGGGCTTCTCGGGTCTGGCGATCACCGAAGGCGGACGCAGCGCGTACCTCCAATGTGCGGCCGCGACCCTCGCCGCGCCCGAACTCGACATCTCGACCGCGGTGGCGGTCGCGTTCGTGCGCAGCCCGATGGTGACGGCGCAGGTCGCCTGGGAACTTGCCGAGGCGACCGGTGGCAAGTTCCGGCTGGGCCTCGGGACGCAGGTTCGCGCCCATGTCGAACGACGCTACGGCTCACCGTTCGATCCACCGGGTCCACGCATGGAGGAGTACGTGCGCGCGCTACGCGCCTGCTTCGCAGGATTCCGTGGTGCCCCGCTCGCCTTCGACGGCGAGTACACCAAGCTGTCGTTGCTGCCGGCGATGTGGTCACCTGGGCCGATCGGTGTCGACGACCCGCCGATCGACCTCGCTGCCGTGAACCCGTGGATGTTGCGTGCCGCCGGTCGCGTCGCCGACGGCGTCCACGTACATCCTCTCAACCATCCGATCTACCTGCGCGACGTCGTCGAGCCCAACGTCGCGGCCGGGTGCGATGCGGCGGGTCGTGCGCGCTCCGAAGTCTCGCTGATCGTGCCGGTGTTCACCGTGCCGGGCGACTCCGAAGCCGAACGGGCGCCGTGGCGGTCGCTCGCCCGGACCCAGGTCGCGTTCTACGGCAGCACCCCGAACTACGCGTTCGTGTTCGAGTTGCTCGGCCGGCCCGACACGACCGCGCGGATCCGCGAGCGGCACAAGGCGGGCGACATCGCGGGGATGGCGAGCGTGATCGACGACGAGATCCTCGAGCACTTCATCGTCGAGGGCAACTGGTCTCAAATGGCGTCGCGAATCGAGGCCCGGGTCGGCGCGATCGCCGAACGCATCGTCGTCTACACCGCGGGCATGGCCTACGGCGGCAACCGCGAACACTTCGACAAACTCGGCGCCCTCGCCCGCGAGCTCTCAGGCTGAACCGCCTGCTCGGGCTGTGGTCGGCCGCCTTCGGCGTTCCGACCGAGGCAGCTGCCGGCTCTACGGCCGGCATCGTCCGCCTGCTGCTGCGTCTCCTCGACCCGTCGTCGTTGCTGCCGGTGGCTCGGGTGCTCGCGCTGTGGTCTACTGACGCCATGGTGACCGAGACGTACAACCGGTTGGGGCGGGTGATCCACGACGCCGACGCGCACATCATGGAGTCGCCGACGTGGTTGCGCGACCACGCCGACCCGGGCGTGCGCGAACGCATCAGGCCGCTCGACCTCGGTGGTGGTAACGAGTTGAGGCAGACGGGTGACGTCGACGAGCAACTCGCCGACTTGCGCGCCACCTTCGACCGACTCGCGCAGCGCCATGCATCCTTTGAGTACCGGGCGGTCGAAGCCACCGAGATCATGGCGCGCAAGAACTTCGCGGCGACCGGCAGCTTCGTCGCGGCCGACCGTCCGCGCGCACTCGACCTGCTCGGTTTCGCGAGCCAACTCGTGTTCAACACGTTCCACAACCGGCGCCTGCGCGACTGGGAACACAGCGGCGACGCCGACCTCGCCTACGGCGTCGCCCGCGCGCACAATCGCGGCATCATCGAGTTCTGTTCGGTCGACGCGCGCCTGCTGCCGACCTGTTACGTGCCGCTGATGGACTTCGAGCGCGCCGCCGCCATGACCGACGAGGCGATCGCGATGGGCGCGGCGGCGATCCTGGTTGCCAGCGGCTGCCCGCCGACACACTCACCGAGTCATCGTTCGCTCGACCCGGTGTGGGCGCGGGTGCAAGACGCCGACCTGCCGTTGGTGTTCCACGTCGGCGGGACGGGCGACCTGATCGACCGCCACTACTTCGTGAACGGACTGCCGATCCCGCCCGACTTCCACGGCGGCGAGGAGAACTTCCGCTCGGTCGACTACATGGCGATCCCGTTCCCACCGATGCAGACCATCGCCACGATGCTCTTCGACGGTGTCTTCGACCGCTTCCCGCGGCTGCGCGTCGGCGTGATCGAGCAAGGCGCGATCTGGGTGCCGAGTTGGATGCGCCAGATGGAGAGCGCCTTCGAAGCGTTCGTGAAGCACGAGGAACGTGTCCGCGCGCTCGAGTTGCGGCCGAGCGAGTACGTGCGACGGCAGATGAAGTTCACGCCGTATCCGACCGAGGATGTGGGCTGGATCGTCGAGCAGGCCGGCGCCGAGGTCGTGTTGTTCAACTCCGACTACCCACACGTCGAGGGCGGCCGCCGGCCGATCGAGCGGTTCGAGGCGAGTCTCGGAGCCGCGAGTGACGACGTTCGGCAGCGCTTCTACTGCGACAACTTCCTGGACCTCATGGGATCAGCCGCAAACCAGGTGCGGCGATAGGTCACCTCCCAGATGAACCATCGACGCACCGGGTCAACCCCAGGGTTCGAGTGCGGGAGCGCCCTCGATCGTGGCGCGGCTCAGCATCCAGCCGAGCAACTCACGCTGCGCGCCGCGTACGGCGGGACCGCCTCCGGCGATCTCGGCCGGTTCGCAGTCGTGTGGGGTGAGCACGCAGCCGCGGCCGCCGAGGCGCTCGGCGAGGCTCGCGACACAGTTGCGCCACTCGCGGCGGACGAATCCGTCTGACCAATCATCGACCGTGAACGAGAGGCCGAGATCGACGTGGTGCACCTCGGTCTCGCGCCAACGTGGATAGGGCCACTCGGACAGTTCGAGCGGCGCGACGAGCGACCGCCCCACACCGGTCGACCACGTGGCGTCGCTCGTCGATTGCCACGCGGCCTCGAGCGCGGCGCACGCCGACCGGACATCGTCGATCAACCCGTCGCGTGCGCGAGCGGCGCCGGTCTCGATGTCGGCGGCACGTTGCTCGCGCCCACCGGGATACATGTCGCCGACCTCACCGCGCTCCGCCGCCTCGTACAAACCACGGATCGCGTCGGCGTTGCGGGCAATGTGCGTCACAACGTGACCGATCGACCACCCTGGGAGAAGGCTCGGGGCGCGCGGGTCCCAGTCGTCGTGTTCGAGCGTCGCGACCACGCAACGGTGCGCTGCGGTCGCGCCGTCGACGAGCGCATCGGGCCGAACGTGCATGGCGGCGACGTTAGCGACACCGAAGTCGCCCGTGACGCGAGTTCGTGTCATCGACCCGTGGCCACATCCAGACCTCACGTGCTCGCGTCGCAGCGCGCGCCGCGCTGGGCCGTATCGACGTCCGTATGGGT